>Ga0256407_10008683_pt1 | contig 14814 bp, 15 predicted proteins | sample RumenRJG_04DNA_FD_193489 | JGI IMG/M metagenome (GOLD analysis project Ga0256407, IMG submission 193489) | Bovine rumen microbial communities from Lethbridge, Alberta, Canada - RJG_04 | ecosystem: Host-associated > Mammals > Digestive system > Stomach > Rumen | place: Canada: Alberta... | reverse complement strand
ATACTGTTCCTTCTTTTCTTGCATCCAAGTTAATAAACTACCAAATACTCTTGAGGCGGTACCACCATCAGTTCTATCTGAACTACCTAAGCCAGATAATCCTTTTTCAATTTCATCAATCCAAAGTACACATGGAGCAACTGTTGTAGCAACATCTAATGCTCTTCTCATATTTGCTTCAGATTGACCAACAATACCACCAAATACTTTACCTAAATCAAATCTAAGTAATGGATATTTCCATGTTGAAGCTATACATTTCGCAGTTAGAGATTTACCACAACCAGGTAATCCTAGTAGTAATACTCCTTTTGGAGTATCAATACCAAATTCCTTAGCTTTATCTGTAAATGCATTACTTCTAACATTTAACCATTTTTTTAAATTTGTTAAACCACCAACATTTTCCATACTTTCATCTGTATGATAGTATTCTAGTAATCCGTCCTTTTTGATTATATGTTCCTTTTCTGAAATCAAATAATCAATTGTAGAATTATCCAATCTACCATACTTTTCAACAGCCTTAATAAATGCAAGATTTACTTCTGTAGTAGTTAATCCTAAAACACTATTTAATAATTCAGCCGTAATACTATAATTACTTGCTGGTAGGTTATAATTTATAATTACACTTTCAGCAATCTTCTTAATAAATGTTCTATTGGGAAGTGGCATATTTAATACAACAATTTCCTTTGCAAGAGGCGTTGGTAAACATACTTCTGCTGATTCAATAATTAAGGATTTTTGTTGAATTCTTTTCGTCTTACATATTTCAAATAGAATATTAATTACATCTGGATTATTCAGATATAAATTGAAGTTTTCAAGAATCAAATAATATGATTCATTTTCTTCTTTAAACTTATTTAATAATTTAAGAGGATCCATAATTGGCTCAACATTTCCATCTTGGTCTATAATACCAACTGAACGATTCCATCTTTTCCATTTAGTTAAATTATCTTTAGCAATTACATTAGTAATACTCTGAAGTCTTTGCCATTCAAATGTTACTACTTCTATAATCGGTGTTTTGCACTTTAATAGTAATTCTAATTCTTCATCAAATCTTTCCATATTTTAATCCTCCTAAGCCAATCTGAAGTTATTTCTAATATCGAAATCAACACCAAACACTTTTCTTTTCTTAAATAAGAAATCAAGTCTTTGCTTTCTCTTTTCCTTGTAATCGTCTTCGTCAATGTCTTCTTTTACCTCTTTAACATAATTATAAATATCGGGACATAATCTATTTTGCTCTTGTCTATTAGTGCATTGTAGATAAGGATTATTAGAATTACTTTCTTTTAATTCTAAATATTCTTCATAAGAAATTCTCACTACATTAGTAATAGCCATTGGTAAATCATGTTTAACGCGAGGCATATATCTTCCAATTTTTGCTGCTTCTTTGCCAGATTCAGCTGCAATTGCGAATGTTACTTCAACATATTTATTTCTTCTTACATGACCACATTTTGTTGTTACTGCATAATATTTTGTTTCCATAATTCTAATCTCCTTTTCTTTTTGTAACTTAATTGTAATTGAATAATTATTATTTTTGAATGAACTACAAGTTCAATAATTTTTCTTCTTTTTCAATTACACCTACATTATAAAATCACAATAGGAAATCCGCCACGAACTACTGGTTCAAAAAAAATAACATCCTACGCTGAGCGTAAGATGCTATCCAATGTTACTTCTAGAACAGTTACTATTTTGATAAGAGTTTTAAGTCCTGGAAATTTTTGACTACTTTCGTAGTAACTAATTAAACGAGGTGTTTTACCGATTCTTTCGGCCAACTCTTCTATTGTTAATCCTTTCTCGTTTCTAATCCTATAAAGATTAATACCAAAATATTTTTCATCTAGAATGTTCATTTGTGTGTTAGTCATGATTATGTCCTCCTTATTTTATGACATATTCATAACCTAAGTATTTTAAACCACAACTAACAATTTGATTTTAGCATAAATTATGATTTTTTCCAATAACACTAAATAATTTGATAAGATACAAGATCATCAATCTTTATTCTAAAATAATTACATACAATGATTAAGTTCTTAATATTAAGTTGTTTTTTTCCTAATTCATAATTTATGAGAATATTCTTTTCAATACCAGTCACAGAAGATAGTTCATCTAAATTCATATTATTTTCTAATCTCAAATTTTTAATATTTTCCCCTATCTTTTTATTGTCAATTATTACTCTCATAAAATTCTTTTGAACCTCCTTATCCTAGGTTACTTAAATTATAATTCATTATATACTTTTTTAAATGAACCAGTGGTTCAAAAAAAGCACCATGCCATTTGCATGATTCTAATACTTTTTCATTGTCTTTTGAATCTCTAATTCCTTAAGTTTCTTTGCATAATGAATTTTTTGATATTCCAAAAAGAATTTCCCAATGTCATATTTCATTTTATTACTATTACTTTTTTGAACAATTTTATTATACATATCAATCAATGATAGTATTAATACATCAATAGCATCACAAGCAGCTTTAGAATCCATAAATGCTCCGTCATTTGATGCCAATACATATCCATTACCATGGGATAACGCTTGGCTTTCTTCATATAACATTCTAAAAGTATCTCTTTGCCAAAGTACATTTATTATTAAACCATCAATCATATTAAAAACGAAAGCATTAATATCCTTTATTCCTAAGAATTCAGGCATAGACTTCTTTATAATTAATGCTTCAAACTTGTCAAATTCAATATCTTTATTAATAGCATTCTTATATATTGGATATACTTGTTTAATCAAATCACTAACATCTTCATTAAGAATCTTCAAGAAATTAATGGAAGTGTATGCCTCCATCAAAATCAATTTTTCGCTACTTTCGTCTAAAGATAATGTGTAATAAAATACTGCAAAGAACTCAAAAATTGGTTTTATTTTGCATTTTATGATTTCAGAAAGACCAAATGCTCTATCTAATAGTATACTTTCTAATTCATCAAATAATCTTGAAAAGAATATCTCTGGCAAACAAACTTTGTCGTCAGGTAATTTTAGATTCTTGTGTATTTGATTGCATATTTTTCTTAAAAAATCTAATTGAGGCTTATATACTTTAACCAACTCACTATATGATTCACCATTGCCAAAACAAATAGAGCATTCATTTTCCCATTGAAATTTAATATCAACTACAATATTAGGATAATATTTTTCGATTATATTCGAAATCTCTTCAAATATATTTTTCATAACACTCTCCAAGGAGTCAATTTCAAAATAACAGTAATTAGTTACTAATTCAGATGGATGAACAATAATACTTAAATATTGATAAATATCCAAAAGTTCAGGACGATACATGCTAATTAACTTATGAAACGAATAATTTTCCATGAGAAATGGGAGTTTGCTATTAACTATACTTTTAAATTCTTTTGATGATAATTCTGTTCCAAATTTTTGATAATAAAAATCTTTGACATCATTGTAATTCTTTTCCATTTCCTCTAGATCAAAGATTTTTCCATCTAGGCATTCATGCCTTTTATACATCTTATATTCACAAATAAATTGATATCCTCTTAATAATTCGCTTAATTCTTCAGGAATATCTTTTTCATCATACATTCTTATGACTGCTAAATCTTCAATAATACATCTAATCATAAAAGCTTGTGAAATACTTACACGATCATTAAATAGCAAATGCTCCCTAAATAAAGATAATCCAAATGAAGTCAATTGAAATGCATAATAGTCCATAAAGGTAAGCTTCTTACCGTTATTATATTTATCAAGTAAAACTTGATTAACTTGTCTCACATAACCGTATTTCATGACATACGCTACCTCCCCCTATAAAATTTATTATCAATTCTATCATACTATTCTACTAAGTTATATCTCTTCTTCAGGTTTTCCACATGTTCTTCATGTGTAATAGGATATTTTAATAAATAATCCTTTAATGTCTTAGATAACATTTGCACTGCATCTATAGATAATATATTTGGTTGTTCTTTAATATAATCTATTAGTGATTCAGGAGTGAATACATATTCACTATCTATATCTCTAACACTTCCTCTTACAAAAACTACACAATTATAATATTTTATATTTGTACCTAAGACATTTTGTAATGCTTTTATATGTCCCATATTCTGTTTTATGGGATTTTTTATATTGGTTGTTATATTCTCATAGGAATTCATTGTAACTAAATTAAAATAATCAGAATCATTATCTCCATGGATAATGCCTTTCCAGTCTTTTGTTTCTATTACAAAGATTCCCGATTTATTAATTACAATATGATCTATTTCTGTAGTGTTACCATTCTTTATGTTTTTAATGATTACGCCATTAAATAGCATAGATGTATTATCCATATGAGAGGCTAAAAAGTCTCTCATATGGTATTCACCTATTTCTACATCGGTATTTTCCTTAGGCTTTCCTTTAATAAAGAATATAGGAATAAGGAATAGTCCTAATAATACTATTAAAGCAATTATTGAAATTAAAGTAATTAGCCAAGCTTCCATAGGATACCCCCTTCGATTATAAAAAGCATAATTTTCATAAAAAAGATAATTTGACAATTTGCAATATTATCACTATAATGGAAATACAATTGAAAAAGATTAAATCTTTTTGCGTGGAGAGTCCGTTGATTCTCCTATTTTTTTATTTTATAAATGAATTTTCTTAATGAAAGGATCTGCACCATATCTACCTTCTAGGTATTGCTTAAAGTATTTTGCATCCTTTCTTACCTGTTCACCTTTATAATTAACTATATTTGATAATGGAGTAAGCCTTGTTGAATAATCCTCATCTCTATAGACAAACCATATTTCATCACGTCTAAATAATTCATTTGTCATATTTATAATGTCATGAGAATTAAATATTAATTGATTCATTTTATTTTCTTCTGAATTAAATATTTCTATTATTGCCTTAAATAGCTTTGGATGTAAATAAGCATTCATATCATCACAATAATAAATATGACTTCTTTCTTTTTCGTTTAATAAATTTAAAAACATCCAAAATATTTTTTTCGTACCTTTAGATTCATAAGCTAAAGGTAATAATTTCTTTTCTTCTTTTCCATTTATCATAATAGTTCTTTCAAACTTGATTGGATTCATTTTATCCTCTTGTTGAATTATGATATCAGATATTTTAATATCGACATCATTTAATAAAGAAACTAATCTTTCTTTATTTTTTTCTATTGCCTTAAAGGCAGCCTCATAATTTACATTGCCATTAACCTCAAGCTCATAAATATTAAATATTTCATTGTATAAAGATAGTATTACCTCAAGCTCAGGATCTTTAATAGCCTTATAATTAACAAAGGTATTATAGAAATACAATAATGCAGTTAAACTATTATTAATTGTATTTGCATATTGTAGGGTTATTTTATCTAACCTCTCGCTTGTAATATGACCTTTATCGTCTCTTTCAAATAAAGTATTATAATCTTGATCATTAATAGCCTTATATACTAATACTTCAGAATTGATTTCAAATTTACCAAATAATAATGCATTTTTATTCCCTGTAAAATCCATAATTTCTTGTCTTTCATTTTTATAAAGAACGTCAAAGGAATATCCAATTTCATATTTTGGCGTAACAAAGAATAATGTCATAGATATGACATCATCATTATTAAAGCTACAAGACCAAGAGGCTTCACTAGCAATAGGGAATGGTCCACCACTCAATACTAGCATTTTTACCAAATTTAGTGCACTTAATAGGTTTGTTTTTCCACCACCATTAGGTCCATACATGGATGCTACTTTTAATAATTTATTATTATTTATATCTATAATATGCTGTGGGTATTCAGATACTCTTTCAATATCCGCTTCCATAGAAAAGGTTATTTCCTTATTGATGGATTTAAAATTCTTAATTGTCATCTCTTTTAACATTATAGTCACCTTGTGAGATTTTTTCTCACAATAATTATATCATAATTTTATAACTCTCGCAACCAAAAGAATACATTTGTGAGATTTTTTCTCATAAAAGAAAAAGGATGGTTTCCCATCCTTAGTCTATACGATACAGCTATGCCTCATTATTAGATAATATAGCAATCAATACTCCTGAAGGAATATTCAATGACAATATACTAATGACAGCTAACGTAACTGAATACGTACTTTTCTTCTTAATCACATAATAACAATAAGCATTCATAATTAAAGAATATATGCCAAATATCATAAGAGAAATACTGGTTGATTGATTTCCGGATATGATTTATACCAATAAGTTGTTCCTTTTAATCGATATTTAGACAAAATGGTTGATTTTATAGATTCAACTAAATTAGGATTTTCTTCAAGATAATTTGGGTTTTCATCTATTTGTTCTTTATAATTTACTTTTGCTAATTCAATTGCAAGATCATGCAATTGACTTGCTTCAAATGAAATAGTAAGCCCTATTTCATCATTCATGCCTTTGGCTTCAGCATTACTTTTTTCAACGGCAAATTGTATTAATGTTACACATAGAATTATCGCAAAAACCAAAGATATTATTGCTGATAGGATTATATATACAATTTGAAATGTTCTTGCTGTAGCTTTCATTTTAATAGCCTTCCTTATTCCTCATACTTCCAATAATATTTACCGGCACTCGGCCTTTTTCCGTTACATACAGAGCAAATATTACCTAAACTAATATGTGTTTCTCTACTTGCACTTGAAATAGAATCAAATACTTTTATAACTTCACCAGTTTTTAAATCTATCATCAAAACTTTTTTTGCTTTTGATTTTGTGGTTTTTAAAACTCCACACTTTTTGCAGCCAGTGCCATAACTACGATGTCCAATCGTGGCTTCATATTCATTCCCACATACGGGACACATCCACCATGCCTTATAATCCGAATGTGGTTTAAACATATTAGGCTTTAAATTCCCATTTTTGGTTGGATGCCATTCTTTTGCAATTAAAGGGTATGCATTTGCAAAAGCATCTTCTTCTATTTTATATATCCCATTTCTAATTTCATTTCTATCACGCCAAATATCTACATCTACTGGTAGACTTATTGGATAGCACAAAAGAAATTTCAATAAATGAATAATAGCATCTCTCAAAACATCATATTTATATAATTTGTGATAGACAAAACCATAATCAGCTATATCACTCCCAAGATCATATTCCTGTTCTCTCATTCTTATAAGCCTAACGCCATGATTTACACACAACCTATATTTTTCTTGTTCTCTTTCTATTTTATCCTTTTTATGCCAAGCCTCACCATCATATTCAATAGCGGTATGGATAGATGGAATGTAAATATCTAATTCAAATCTTGAACCCCATATGTTTTTATATCTATTCATCGCATCAGGAAATACTTTTTTTATATAATAATAAACTGCCTGTTCTGCAAAGGAGGTTTGCCTGCCTGAATAACAAATTTGACAACCCGTTGATTCTTTAGAGGTTCTATGATTCAAAGAAGCCAAAAAAGAATGTCCATTTACACATTTCCACCATACTTTTCTTTTTGAACCACCCATTACTTCATTTGGCTTTATATCTTGATTTTTCTCATAATCCCATTCTAATAAGAGTTCAGGATATCTAGTAGCAAAATCATTAAACCCCGGTAGAACCTTTTGATTTGTACAATAGGGACACCCCCGATTTAATTGAGTTCTATTACTTACCTTCGAATCAAAATCATGCCCATTTTTACATTTCCACCAATATTTTTTATTTGAAGAATAAGAAATATCTTTAGGAGTAACTATATTCTTTTCATTATTCCATTCATCAAGCAATTCTATATGATTATTCGCATTACACCAATCAAACAATGAAATTCTCCAGTTCTTCATATTTCCCATCCTTAATTATATTCGTCTACTAATCAAGCTATTTTCTAATCCAAAAGTTGATTATCTAATGTAGTAATAATTCTTTCCTTTTCATTACTCTCATTAGTCTTTAGCCTTAAAATTGGAATTCCTGCTTTATGTAATATAGAATCCTTTTTTGCATCTCTAATTCTTTGCTTTTCTTGCTGTTCATGGTATGCTACACCATCAACCTCAATAACAAGAAGTGGCTTTCTACTCATTTTATTGTAGATTAAAAAATCTGCATGCGCATTTGGATTAATATAAAATTTAAACTCCTCATCCGTTAAATTATGCTTAGAATCTTTAATAAAATCTCTTAATGAGACATGCATTTTAAAGCATAGACTTCTATATTTATCATCTTTTAATATTTCTTTTAGTAGTTCTTTTGTAATATTTTCTGTATCAAAATCCTTTGATGGATGCTTCTTTCTAAACTCCGTTAATTGATTTTCATAATCGGAATACAAAATATCATATATTGATTTTATGTTACCCTCGTGAATTAAACCAAAATCCTGATTATAAGAAATATAATTTATTAAATCAGCTAATACTCCAGTTTTAGAGCTTGCCACCTTATCAGATGTAACTAAAATAAAATTATCAATAGCCCTAGATACGGCTACATTAATTAAATTATCATTCCCAACAAAATCATTAACGTCATTAACTACAGAAGAAAAAATAATAGTTTTCTTTTCTCTACCTTGAAATTTATGAATTGTACTTGCCTCAAGCCTATCTTTAAATTTTTCTTGAAACAATTCCGCTTGGCATCTATAAGGAGTAATCACTCCTATATCATCAAGTTTTTCTTCTTCTAAAAGTTTATCTACTTCATCAATTTCTCTTTGGTTATATAAGCCTGTTCCATAAACATTTTTTCTTGCAAAGTTACCTGGAACAGTCTTAATAATCTCCATACTTTTAGAATTCCCATTTTTCTCTGTATAAACAATTAATTCATTATTATAAAATTCTTGATTACAAAAATTAATAATTTCTGGAGCACATCTATAGTGTTCTCTTAGCAATTGTCTTGGAATATCTTTTCCGTAAAGAGCAAGTAAGCTACTCATTATACTATTTCCTTGGTAGCTATATGCTCTTGGAACATTAAATTCCTTTAAAAGTGCTTCATTCCTATCATTAAAGGTAGAATCATCAATTTGTGGTAGCTGCCTTATATCTCCAACAACAACAATATTTTTGGCTATTCTCATAGAAAGAATAGCACTTGCCATATTTACCTGAGAGGATTCATCTACAATTAAATAATCAAATAAATACCCTTTTTTAGAGCATTTAGCTAAGGCGTATGTAGACGATAAAACCACAGGATAATCCTGAACAAACTCATTAAAATATCTCTTATAATTTAATTTGTTATAGTTAGATCTAGTATTATCTTCGTATTTTATAGATAATTTATTTTTAAAATAAATATTAGATAAATCTCTATATGAGGTTAATTTATCTTCTAAAGACTCACCCTCCATGTATTTATTTATCTCATCTATTTGCTTTTTATACCAGTTCTTCTTCGCTAAATAATATAAATTTTGCAATAACAAAATACTATTCTCTTTCTGAATTGAAAAGAATAATCCATTTATTTTCAATTTCCATTTTATAGATAACTTATCAAAGAAGCTTAGCTTTTCCTTCTCTTTTATTTTTACAATTGCAGACTGTACATCACTTGGAGAAACATTTAAATTCTTAAATTTATAAGTATCAAAGGAAAAAGAATCATTGTCCATTAAAAAATGATTATATTCTATTCCTAACGCTTCCAGTGATGAAATGTATTGCTTTTTAAGATTCTCTTTTTCAAAATATTTTGGTAATTCTAAATATAATTTATTGATTTCCTTTACATCAACACTTTCTTTTTTGATGTAAGGCACTATGGTATTATATTCTTCAAAAAACTTATCTACATTATCTACATTACCTAACGGAGCGCACAAAAAGGAATAGCCATATTTTTCAAGCTTTTCAAATACATTATTTGTTGCAGAATTATTATTTGAAACCACCGCAACAGATTTATCTCTTATGACTGCATTACTAATTATATTTAAAATAGTTTGAGTTTTACCAGTCCCGGGAGGCCCTTCAATAATAGAAATTCTATTATGAAATGCCATTTTTAATGCCAAGGCTTGGCTCATATTCAAGCCGAAGGGACAAATAACAGGCAATTCTAATTTATTATCACTTTTGGATAATTCTCCATTGAGATATAGGGATAATACACTCTCATCATTCACATAGCTTATATCATCAAATTGCGATAGCATGAACCTATCTTCATCGCTCAAACAAGTCTCTTTTACTACTCTTCTATAATAAGCCATAACTCCTGAGGCCTTTAGATTATTCTTTAATGTATCCTTTACGATCTTAGTTTCTGAAGGATAAGCAACACAGGTATATCCGTTATTATAGAAAATCTTATACATCATACCGCCAAAGGATAATACCTTATTTACGTTATAGCACGGAGAGTTTTTATAATAGATTTCAACAAAATCTATTTCCTTTGGATTTGTATATATTTTCATTTTTTCAAAAGAAACATGATAGAACTCTGGAGAGTTATTAAATTTAACAAGCCAAGCATTATTATCTGCCTTATACCATACTACCTTCTTAGTAGCATCATACCAATTTTGATTTTTGGTTGAATAGTGGTATATTAAAACTTTTGATTCGTCCATGAATTCACCACATTTCTTTAAATGAAAAATAATTTATTCGTTAATTTGACCTTTTTTATAGAACTTAAGTTTTCTACTTAAGGAAGCGTTAATATCCATAATATCCTTTTCCTCTAAGCAAATAACTGTAACCTTAAGTTCTTTATAAATCTTCATTTTATAATTTTTTGATTTCGTATATTCAATATTCTTTTCATTATATCCCCAATATTCAATATAAATATCATCTGTATCATTACCATATCCTGGCAAGCAAAAGTCAGGATGTAAATCGTGTCTCTCATCATTATCGATAGGTAATTTCTTCTCATATGCATGTGGAATACCATGATCAAATAACCAGTTATCAATAATCATTTCAGATTTTGATTTTACAATATGACCATCGGTACATGTAAACTTACCTTCATAGGAATCATCTAAAATAGTAATTTCTCTACAATTCGTTATTTCAACTAATAATTTCTTATCGACAAACCTTTTGTAGCAGGAAGGGCAAAATAAAAACCCTGGTTTAGTTTCCTTTCCACAGGCAATGCATTTGGCAACACCCTTTTGTTCTATTGCAGCTTCTTTTTCTTTTACAGGTTCCTTATAATCTTTATTTAATATCTTTCCTGTCTTAGGCTCTTGAAATAATCCTTCATCATTAACAATGATTCTTCCAGCCTTAAGCTCATCGGCATGCTTAGCACACAATTTATCTTTTCTAGCATTTCCCATATAAACCCTTGTAGGCTGTCCACAAATAGGACACTTTAATTCATTATTCATGATTATCCTCCAATTTAAAAACAAATTTATTGATCTCGTTAAATTATACCAAAAATAAGCTTCTAATTAAAGTTAGGACCTTGTTTTTATAAAAATCAGACACTTTAATACGATTTATCTTCTTAAAAGAAAAAAAGTATAGATTCAATGCAATTAAAAAGAGCAAGACTTAAATCATGCCCAGCTGTATTCCTCTTTCTATTTGTATAATCAATTTTGAAGAACCCATTCTCCATTTTCATCATAAACCCCGGCATTGTCTATATAGTTAGAGGTAACCCAAGATAATTTATTGCCTTTTTCATCATAGGTGCTTCCATTTTTTGCGTAAAACTATGGTTTTCATCATATTTAAATGATATCGTCTTGGGTAATAATATGTTCCAGTACCTCAGCAGGATAGAGGACCTGCCCCTAAGGACTAATTAGAGGTTCGCCCCTTATCCTGTGCCAGTTAAAGTACAAAAATCATCCATTTGAGGATGATTTTTTATTTTATCTTATCTAATAAAGAATTATATTCTAATACAGACTTTATATTTCTATCCTTTAATGACCAAATCATTAAATCAATCTTTTTCATTTTATCTAGAGATGCTGCCTTAGGGATGTTAATATCAAATATCTGAATTGTTCGATTAATGTTATCATCATCTAAATGAGTCTGATATTCTTTTTCTATTTGTGAATATATACGATTATAATAATCCATTACTCTTCCAGCATATTCTCCCTTAGTTTCTTTTGCTTTCTTTTGGGGTTCTTTTAAAACAATTCCCATACATCTAATCACATTTGAATCCCATGATGGCTTTTTAGGATCTAAAGTGGTAATTATTCTACTACATAATGATGGATGTATTTGTCCCACTTCTTCATATAAATGCTGCATACATTCCCTAAAGGAATACTTATTAATATTACATTTATAAAATACATCGTAAAAAGAATTCATCCAAGCTTTAGTCTTTTGCCTAACTGTATACAGCCTATTAAATGTTTTTCTAAATTCAGCAGTACAAAATCCATTTCCTTTTTCTTCTATTATTTTTTGAAGAAATAAATAATCATCAATGATATTATTAATAAACCTTGCGTAGTATTCCATTTGATACCTCTTATAAATCAAATAATGTGGATTGTTTTAACGATTCTTTTATAGCAACGCCACCATTATAAAAATAATCAAACAATTTCTTATATGTTACTAATCCGACATTGTCTATCTCTTTAATTTGATGGAATCTAGATACTGGTTTTGCTTTTAATAATCCCTCACGTGCTTTACCTTTTATTTTCAAGTACTCACATAACTGATTAATGTTAGAATCTTTAAATGCATCTAACATAACTTTTTCTTTGCCTTCTGCAATACCAGGGTCAATACATATTACGACATCTAAATCAATATTTTTTAGTTTATCTTCAATCAATGGCTTAACTTGTCTTTCAAAATCCAAACCACCATTATTACATCCTAGAGGTGGAATAGCTATAGATTTAATATTCCATTCCTTATAATGCTTTACCATATAATCTAGCCCTTCAGAAACCCACTTTAATTCCGATGGAAATTTCCAATGATTTTTGGTAGGAAAATCTATAACTAAACAATCGTGTGTCTTATAGGTTAAGATTTCACCAGTCTTAACCTTTTTATTCTTGCAGTCATCTTCATATTGTTTTTCTACTTCAGGATATCTTAGTGCAAATTCTAAAGCTAATCCCGCACCCATAACACCAACGCAATTAACTGTATTCACTAATCCATCGCAATTAGAATTAAAAACTGTTTTATTCAAATATCTAATCATCAATATCACTCCTAATAAAAATAGTTCTCATCAATTACAATACGATCGACAAATTCCTTTAATATTATATCATTATTCAGTCTCTTAATAAATCTATTATAAGCATCCGCATTTCTAAAAACTATTTTTTCTATATAATTTGTTGAAACTGAATTAGGAATATTTATTTCAGCATTTCTCTTTCTAACAATATCATTCTTATCTTCAAAACCATTAGGATAGCAATGACATTCATCATCGCTTGGTAAAGAATATCTATGGAATATTCTATTCCAATCCATAAAGTTATCATCCGGGTTCCAATACCTTAGATATTCTCTTGCTGGTTTCGATTCTGAATACTTTGAACTTGCATTGCCGTTAACAAGCATAGCGCCATTAACATATATTAAGTCCCATTTTAAAGCAATATAAACCATTTCATTAGGTCTTTTTTGGTCAAAACGATAATTGGTAGGTGTTCCTTGATAAAAATAAAATCTAACACATTTTTTTACGTTATCTGATGTTTGGTTAATTATTGCATTATTCGCAGAATCCTCAAATGTAGTCAATACTTCTCTTGGTTTCAATTTAGAATCAACTAATATGCTTACTAAATTATTAATTGTTGTTTCATGCATAAATCCACCAAATTTATACTTTGATTTTAATAGTTCATATAGCAACTCACCATTTCTAGTTATCTTCTTATCTAATCTTGCTTTAATTTTCTCATCATATTTACCTGTTGATATTTCATTTTTTAAAGCCTTTAACATTTGGTCATCGTCTGTCAATTCTAAATGCTCATTATCAAATAAGGAACGACCATATGCTATATCAAATCTAAATGTCTTAACTATATCATTAGAGAATAATAAACTAATGTTTAACCCATCTTCATTATCCATATCAACAACTTCGCCATAACCAGTATTTTTTATAGTACAATAAAACTTCATATTCTTTTCTCCAACTCTAATCATTTTATCATTGTGCATCATATCAATCACCTACCATTGCCAAAGCAAGATTAAGCTTATACTTCTTCAAAATAAAACTTACTCTTTCTTTTCTTGAATTAAATTCTTGTTTCTTGTGTCTATTACAGGGCACAAGTTCTTTAATTTCATAATCATCCAGATCAAATTCTCTTGATGAATGAGCTGACAGATAACTCTCATAAGGATTTTCGTATATAAAATCAAAATAGGCTGATTCGCTTACTTCTATAACTGAAGTAATTGCATTCTTTAAATGTTTCTTCACTTTAGTTCTTTTAAGTATAATTCGAGCTGCTTCAGAAGCATTCTCAGCAATAATGGGAAATTGAACATCTATATACTTTCCTTTACCAACATGTCCACATTTAGCAGTAACAATAAAATATCTCATAAAATTTTCCTCCTGATATAAATTTGAAAGAATCTTGCAAAGCCTTTGTTTCCTTTCAAGCTTATTATAGCAAATATTATTTGATGCTTAATTTCCTCTTAATGTCTCTTCCAATATCCTTCCTTATGGTTCCTTTTCCTTTTTCTTCTAAGGTTTTTCTCACTTTTCCTAGACATCTTTTACCTATACTTC
>Ga0256407_10008680_pt1 | contig 14817 bp, 1 predicted proteins | sample RumenRJG_04DNA_FD_193489 | JGI IMG/M metagenome (GOLD analysis project Ga0256407, IMG submission 193489) | Bovine rumen microbial communities from Lethbridge, Alberta, Canada - RJG_04 | ecosystem: Host-associated > Mammals > Digestive system > Stomach > Rumen | place: Canada: Alberta | collected... | reverse complement strand
CCCAATCCCCAATCCCCAATCCCCAATCCCCAATCCCCAATCCCCAATCCCCATTATTTTCGGAAAATATAATAATATTACTATAAAAAATATATTAAATAATTAATTATATCTTTAATATTATAAAATATAAATTAATATATTATAAATATGGAAGATCTTATTAAAGATAATAAAAAAGGAAAAAATGAAGAAAAAAAATCAATACAAATGAAGGAAATAAAACCAATAAATATTGATATTTATATAATTTCGTGCTTTAATAATTATATTTGGGATAAAGAAGGATATAATAAATTAAAATCAAATAATCCAGCTATTAAATCTATAAAAATTACTCATAAAACCACGTATAAAAATGATTCCAATTATTATGTTATTATTCATAAAATAAATTTGGCAGAAAAATTAAAAAAAATTGATTTATATTTAACCTCAGATTTATCAGAAAATGTTTTAAATTTGAAAGAAATAAGTTTCAATCCAGATAAAGAATTTATTCTTTTCTCAAATATTGAAATAAAACCAGATGATTTATCATTTATAAGTGAAAATAATAAAGGAAAAAATTTTTCGATAGTATTAACAGATGATGAGAAATTTAAATTATTTTATGAATATTTGAATAATCAACAAAATTTTGCAGGAATTCAGAAATTAAAAACTAATTTAGGAATACAATATTTTTATATAATTGAAAAAAAGCCTCAAATTTTTTTTTCGGATATTATTAAAATTTTTTGTTTAGCCTTTGGCCAAAATATAATTACTATTATTTTAGATAAATATAAAAATTTTGATATTGAATATGATGATATAAAAAATAAAAATTTTGATGATATTTTAAATATATATAATGAAAATAGAAACCTATTTTTTGATAAAAATAAAAAATATTTCGAAAAAAAAGGAAATATTGATACTTATAAAAAAGAGTTAGAAAATTTCATTATTATTTACAAATTATTCAATAAACAATATGAAGGAATTACAAATGCACAATTAAAAAATGTTAGAAAAGTTTTAATTAAATTAATCAATAATAAAAAAGATTTATTTAAGAAGCTTTATTTCATATTATTTATTTTTGATAGTCTTGTTCATGTAATGACTAGTGAAATTGAGATAATAAAAATAGAAATAGATGAGAGTATAAATTTAAATTATGAGGATTTTGAATTTATTTATTTAGATATATTCAAAGGAGAGGAAGAATCAGATAAATATTTTTTAGATTTCTCTGAAATATTTATTAAATTAGTAGAAACAAATGAAGATACTGAAGCATTAATGAATATAAAAAAATTATATAAAAAAGAACTAAAAAAAATACCAAATAAAAATTATGAAGATAAAATAATAGAAAAAATTCATAAATCTGGAATTAATAGAATTAAACAAGGAAATTTTAATAATGAATTCTTGATTAGATTTTTGAAATATGATTGCTCCATAAAATATCAAAACTTTGAATTATTGAAATATTTCAAAATTGAATTAATGGATGATAATTTTTTTGAACAATTTACCAAAAATAAAATATATCATTTCTTTAAGATAAATTTTCGTGAATATATAAATCAATTTTCGACTAATATAAAAGATATAAAATATTTTGGAATATTCTTTAAAATTTTACCTCCAGAATATCATACAAATGATACTATATCTACTATTTTTAATTGGCTGAAAAAAAATATAAATACATTTGATTTTTCTAAATGCAAAAGTTTTAAAGAAGAATTATTTATATTCTTTAAAATAATGATAAATAATAAATTGAATAATTTTATTATAGATTTAATCAAATTTATTAAAGTTCATATAAAAGCTTATTTTATAGATATATGTGTATCTATACTAAATCAAAAATTAATTTCCTTAGCTCTAGAAACTATTAAAGAAATAATATCTAGTTTATTATTTTCATATGAAAATTTAGATAATGATTTAAATTTTGAAAATATTCATACTATCTTGCAAAAAGTTGAAATGAATAAAAGAAATACAAAAATTTTTTTTTCTAAATTAGAAAATTTCTCATTAAAATATGATGATTTTTTTGAAGAAAAAAATATCAGATTCCATCTTTTTGAAATACTTCTAAATAGTACAAAAATAAATTTACAGGATGAAAATGTCTTGAATTCATCTTATTGGCAAAATACAAATGATACTTGCAAAGCAATTAAAATGAGTTTTGAAAACTTAAATATTTGTTTGAATAAAATAATGATTAGTCTTAAAATCATTGGAAAAGGAAATATGTCAGAAAGATTGAAATATATAAATAAATTTCTTAATAGTCAGTATAATGATTATAATTTTAATAATGTTTCAGGAATTGTTGAAAGTTGGGAAAAAAAATTGAAAAATATAGAAATTATGAAAAAATATAATTCATTTATTTTTCAAGAAAAAGAAAGTAATAATAATAAACTTATAGAATATTCAAAAAAAATTATTAATTGTAATTTAGATTATTTAAATTCAGATGAAAGCTTTAAAGAATATTTAAAATATATAGATGATAAATCATTTCAATTAGCAGAAGAAATTTTAAAATTAAGAGATTCTCAACTATTTCTTAAAATATTTAATAAAATTAAAAATAAAGAGAAAAAAAATAAAAATATTTCAAATCGCGCAAAAGATGAATTTTATAAATTAAAAAAAATATTTGCTGAAAATGAGCAAAAAATTGTGAAGGAATTGAACTTAAATTCTGATGCTTTAAAATTCTTAATTGATATTACTTCCAAAAGTGAAAATCTTTTAATCCAAGAAATTGAATGGTTAATTAATTATTTTAAAATTAATTATTTTAGTCACAAAGAATTTTTAATAGAAAAAATCAAAATTTATAAGAAAAGTCAATCTATTTACAAGATATTATCTGGAATATTAAAATTTTATGAAATATTTAGAGATATTTTTGATTCAACAAATGAGAATATTTTTCCTATTGAACAACAGATTATTAATTTTATAAATTTATATCAATCAAAAGAATTAATAACAGTTGAACAATCCGAAAAATATATTAAATATTTGAACGAACAATTTAATATATCTAAATATAATGTAGAAATTTTTAATAAATTTTTTAATGCAGTATTTACGAATCCAAATTGTATAAAATTTTTAAAAAATAAAAAAACAAAAGATGTAGAATATTCAAAAGAATTTTTATTAGATAATCAAGAAAGTAAATTAAAGGAAAGAGACGTCAATGATTTTATAATCATAGTTAAATTTTTTGAAAAGCATACATTAAATGTAATAAATAATAAACTTACTTTTTGTGATATGATAGAAAATATTATGATTGAACTTTCACAAATAAAAGAGATCGAAAAAAGTTTTTTTAATTATATAGCTATATATGAACAAATCGAATTATTATTAAGTAAATATTTAAAAGGAAGTGAAGAATGGATTAGACAATTAAAATGCATTAATGAAAATTCTCAATTTGTTATTTCCTTGGAGAAAGATAAATTATCTGGCATATCAAAATATCAATTATTTGGGACTTATCAAAATATTAATTTTAATAAGGATGAAAATTATTTTGATAATATGATTAATGATTATAAACATTTTTCACAAGATGAATTCGATTCAATATTTCAAAAAATTTTTATTACAAAAATTCCGGAATATTATAATACTTATTCAGAAAACTTTATAACTTTATATAAAAATTTAAAACAATTAATTAATGTCCTTAATGATCTTAATTTTAATGGATATCATAATAAATTCGAAATTTCAATTGAAATAATTGAATCAAAAATATCATCTATAATAAATAAGAGAAACGAAAGTCTAGATTTAATTATTAAAAATCTTTGTATTTTAAATAAGAAAATTTCTGAAAAATTGAAAGAATTATATGAAAAATTAGTTTATATAAGATTATTTTATCCGAAACAAATAATTGATATATATAATAATATTATTAATACTAATGAAAATAAAACAAAAATTCATGCAATATTAAACATATATTTCAATAATTCTATTACAAAAATGCAAATATTAAATGAAAATAATTATATTATTAATGAAAAAGATGATTTTGTTAAATATTGCTTAATATTTGAAAAAATTAATAATTTTATTTCAGAGCAATTAGAATTAAACAAAATTACACTTAAAAAAATATATGAAATTAACAAAATTAAAATAAATGAAAAGCCAATGCATTCAAAGAAAAAAGAAAATAATAAAAATCAAAAAGAGAAGCAAATAACATATAAAGGAATTTTTTTCAGAAAGGCAACAAATAATAATCAAGATGTTGAAGCTTTAAATATTTATAATTATATGACTTATAATCTTCCAATTAATGCTTGCTTTTTTTATTGCAGTAAAAATGCATCTCAAGAAGAATTGAAATATTTTTTACTCAGGAGTTTTCTTTGTGAATATTCAGTTTTATTTTGTATGATAAACTTCTATTTATTAAATAATAAATCAAGAAGATATTTTATAAATATATTCAAAAAGTATTATACCAAATATAAAAAAAATATGAAAAGTTGTTTATTGCTTATGTTTAGTGATAAAGATGAAGAATTGAAAGATATAATTCTTAAATTTAAAAATATCAATTCTTTACCCGAATATGTTGCAAATGGAAGGAATTTTGAATTTGATTCCGATTATAAAGTTAATTTAGTAAATTCGATATATTGTGGACTTGGTAAAAGCTTTCTTATTAATAGTGAAAAAAATAAGGAAAGTTTGAATAAGAAAAATAAGGAAAAATATAATTATATTTATTTCCCTATTGGAGGAAAATTCAATATAAATAAATTCAATGAAAGAATAGATAAATTTCCTGATATGTCAGATATTACTAACAAATATGTAATTCATTTTGATATAACACAAACTAAAGAAATTGAATTTTTAAATGAATTTTTCTTCAAATTAATTATTCTTAGAAAATATGATATATTTTCAACAAAACATTTAGGGAAAAATGTAGAAATAATAATTGAAATTCCAAATGATTTCATAAATTATATTAAGGAGATTAAAATTTTTAAATATTTGAAGCATGAAACTTTATCAAAAATAACTAAAATAAATCAATCAGAAGATTTATTATTTGTTGCTAAAATATTAACATTATATGAAAATAATAAAATTTTAAAGCCTAAGGAAGAACTAAACAAAGAATTTTCAAATTTGAATTTATCTTCTGATAAATGCGAAAGTATAATTTTAAAATATATAAAAAGCGATAGATTAAATAATCCTAATTATTATCAAATAAATATTTTTATAAAAATATTATCAGAAGAATTTCAAAAATTTTATAATTGTGAAGCGTATTATTCTGATAATCTTTTGTATAATGCAAAAGCTGTTTGCTCAAATATTGATGATATCCATCAAGTAACAAATTTAAGGAAATTTATAATTACTTCCCTTATAAAAATTACAAATTTATTTATTATATCTCCTTATGAAAAGCTTATTAAAGATCAAGAGCTAAATCTTAAAATTTTTGAAGAAACTGATATTGAAAAAGAAAAATTAATAAATAGAGAATTAGAAATTAATATAGATTCAATTTCTTTTGATAATATTCATCCAAGTTTAATAGTATTCAATGAAGATGGAGGAAGTTCAACAATTATAGCCACAAGTAAAAAAGAAGAAGATGAATTTAAAGATTTAGAAAAAATATATAAAACTCAAACAAAAGATGAATTAAAGAATTTCAAAGAATTATCAGGAGAAGAAATTTTTGAAAAATTACTTCAATTTTTAAATGTAAGTGGATACTTTTCGACAAAGGAAAAAAAAAATAAAATTTTAGGTACATATGTATATACCCCAGATAATTTCATCAAAGTTATTCTTATATTAATGAGAATTAGGGTGAAAATTCCTATAATATTAATGGGAGAAACAGGCTGTGGTAAAACAAAATTAATTGAAATGGCTTCTCAATTAATTAATAACGGTGCAAATAAATTACATAAATTAAATATTCATGCTGGGATAAATGATGAAGATATTATTGATTTCATAGAAAAATTAAATAAAAAAATAGAAAAAGAAGATAAAAAACTTTATGAGCAGAAAATAAATGAATTTGAAAATTATTCAAAAGAAGTGAAAAACCTTTATTTAAAAGGCTTTTCTAAAAAAGAAATTTTTTCAAATTATGAAAAAGAAATAAAAAACAGAAAAATTTGGGTATTTTTAGATGAAATTAATACATGCAATTCTATGGGATTAATTACAGAAATAATGTGCAAAAATACACTTTATGGCAAACCACTTGATGATAGATATGTTTTTATTGCTGCTTGTAATCCTTATCGTGTTTATAAAAAAGGAAATTTACTTTTAAATGTTTTATATAAAAAGAATCAAAAGGAAAAAAGCCTTGTATATACTGTAAATCCTTTACCTATGTCTCTTATGAATTTTGTGTTTAATTTTGGAAGTTTAAAAAAAGATGATGAATCAGCTTATATCAAAAATATGGTAGAAAGAATCGTTGATAAATTTTTTGAAGGAAAGAAAAATGATAAAGATAAAAATAAATTAATTAAGATAGAAACTGAGTGCGTTACTTTATGTCAAAATTTCGTTAAAGAAAATAATGATGTTTCTATTGTAAGTCTTCGAGAAGTAAATAGATTTAATATATTCTTTGAATTTTTTATTAATTACTTTTTAGAAAGAAAACATTACAAAAAAAATATACAAAATGATATTGAGATAAGAGAAATATATGATTTTTATTCTAAGAAAACTGATATAGAAATATTTTATTTTGCATTGAATATAAGTCTCTATATATGCTATTATTTACGACTACCTGATAAACAATCAAGAGAAAAATTATCCTCATTAATTGATAAAAACAAATATTTTTCTTATGATTTTCTTAAAATACCAAAAATGGAATTAAATTTCTTAATCAAAAATTTCACCGTTCCTGAAGGTATAGCAAAGAATAAAAGTCTTAAAGAAAATTTATTTTTATTATTTTTCTGCATCATTAATAAAATACCATTAATCATTTGTGGTAAACCAGGAAGAAGTAAAACATTAAGTTTTAAAATTTTACAAAATTCAATGAAAGGGCCTTTATCTCAAAATAGTTTTTGTCAAAAATATCCCGAATTACTTTCATTAAAAATTCAAGGTTCATTAAATACAACATCAAAAGAAATTAAAAATATATTTGATAGAGGAAGAAGTTATCAAATATTAAATCCAGATAAAATTTGGGTTATCTTTATGGATGAAATGGGTTTAGCTGAAATCAGTGAAAATAATCCTTTAAAAGTATTGCATGCAGAATTAGAACAAGAAGAAAATAAAATATCTTTTGTTGGTATATCAAATTGGTTCATTGATTCTTCTAAAATGAATAGAGTAATATATAATGTTGTACAAGACCCTGATGAAGAAGATTTAATAGAAACTGGAAAAGAAATTGCCAAATCATATGAAATAAATGGAGAAAATATTTGCCAAAAATATGAAAATATTATTATTAGATTATCTAAAGCTTATTATAAATTTATCAATAAAAAGAAAAATAATAATGATAATAATCAATATTTCCATGGCTCTAGAGATTTTTATAGTTTAATTAAATCTGTTGTGAATGATATTATTATAAATGATAAAAAATTGAGTGAATATGAATTTGATAAAAAAATTAATTCATTAAATAAAATATGTGTAAAAAATATTATGAGAAATTTTGGTGGATTGGAAAATTCTATTAATGACTTTAAACAATATTTCTTCGAAGATTTTGAAAATATAATTTATGAAAAAGATTATGATTTAAATTATAATGTAAAACTATGTTTAAAAGAAAATATAAACGATAAAAACAGTAGATACCTTTTATTAATAACAGAAAATAATTTAAGCCAAGAATTATTAAATTATATTTTTGAAGAAATTTATCAAGATAAAAATCAAGAAAATAATGAAAAAAAAGAAATAACTAGTAAATATTATTTTGGAAGTGCATTTAAATTAGATAAAACAAATATATCATATTCAAACGAAATTTTGAAAAAAATAAAATATGAAATGGAAACAGGAAATATTTTAATATTAAAAGATTTAGAATCAGTATATCCAGCATTATATGAATTATTTAATCAAAGTTATATTTATTTAGACGGGAAAAAATTTGTTTATTTAGGCGAATCTCAATCATTATCATTAGTTAATGATAATTTTAAAGTTATAGTCTTAGTTAATAAAAAACAAATTGAAGAACAAGAACCTCCCTTTTTAAATCGTTTCGAAAAACATATAATTAATTATTCTAATTTATTAAATGAAGATTTATTAAAATTATCTAATGAAATTTATTCAGTATTAAATGAAATTAATTTATGTATTGATGAATTTATAAATAATGAAAGTGAAAATCATATTTTTTCTAAAAAGAACGTGAGAAAAAAATTAGAAAAATTCATAGGTTTTATAAAAGAAGAAGAAATAAAAGGGTTAGTTTATATTTCTTCAATAAAATTAAAAAAAGAAAACAATAATTTTAGAGAATATAAAAATTCTATAATAAAATTTGTCTTGAGTAAATTAGTTTCTTTCTTTTCAGAGGAATTGATGATATTAATATCAAAATATGGATGGAAAAATAAGTTTATGGATTATTACGATAGAATTTATCAAGTATATAAAGAAAATTATAATTATAATTTCAGAAATTATATTGAAAATTTAATATATGAAATTTCTATTATATATACTTATTCATCAATTTTGGAAGAATTTAATAATTTTAATTTTATTGTTGAGAATAAACATTTCGGAGTTTCTTTTTCAAATAGTTCAATAAAGCAAATAAATATTAGTGAAATAACTGCGAAAGAACAAATAGAAAAAGAAATTATTGATTTTATTTTTGATAATACAAATTTAGGAAATGAAATAGAAAAAAATTTACTTATTTTTAAATTCAGAGAAGTAGATTTAAATAAATTAAATAATATTTATTATTTATTAAATGACTTTAAAAATGCTCTCAAAGAAAATAGAGCTAGAGGCCAAAGAAAATTTGTTATTTTAATTATTTATTTACAAAAAGATGAAAAAATAAAAAGTTCAAATTCAATATCATTTATATCAAATTTTCCTCAAAAATTTATTGAAAATTTGAATAATGAATATAATAATTTTCCTGAAATTCTTCATTCTTCTAATGAAAAAATAATAAAAAACAGATTATTTCAAATTGAACAAATTTTTATTAATAATATGAGCGATATATTCAGATATTTCGATTTTAATATAGTAAATTCACATAAATTAATAAGTAATAATATTCCTTTTTCTATAACTTTATTAAATAATGCAATTAAATCAGAACAAATACAAAATATATTTGTTGAATGTTTTTTAAAAATAATAAAAGAAGAAGAAGATTCCATTATAAAAATATTCAGAAATGAAATATGCAACAAGGAAAAATTAAGTGATGTTGATTTTATGAAATCATTTTATGAATATTTTTATAAAATTACTTTCCAAAATTTTAGAAAAATAGTAATATTTTTAGAAAAGGAGCAAATTATGTTTTCAGTAATTTTTAATAGTGAATTATGTCAAAATGAAATAATAAAAAAATATATAGAAGCATATATTTCCAATATTATTAATGAAGAAAATAAAAATTTTCAATGGGATGATGAATTAGTAAACAAAAAATACACAATTAATTTACTATATGAAAGAAAATTACCTTTTCTTGAAAAAATATTTAATAAAATTTTTTCGTATATTGATAAAAATATATCAATAGCATTTTTAGAAGAGGATACATATTTCTTTTATAAAAATATTCAAAATGAGAAAATATATGAACGCACCGAAAAATATAAGAAAAATCTTTTAAAATTAAGTAATAATCTTTATTCAGAAATAAATAAATATGGAATTATTATGGACATTTTAAAATCAAACAATGAATATTTAATTTCGAGTTTTTTCGAAGATTTATTTTTGATTTTTATTAATAAAAATACAAAATTAAAAGATCATTATTCTGAATTATCTAAAGTTTTAGATTTAATAATTCAAATAAGAATGAAAACAAGAATGAAAGGAAAACTTAATATGGATTATTTAAATGAAAATTTGGAATTTACAAGTTTCATGGATTTAATAAAAAATGAAATTAAAGAAAAAAATAAAAATTTAGTTAATGCTGAAAAAAATTTAAAAGAAATGAAAATGAATATTGAAAATATTTATATTAATAATTTTTTAAGCATAGTTATTTTTCTTCAAAGTTATTCGAAAGAAATAAATATAATTTTAGAAATATATAATTTTCTTTTGGAGCATTTACCTTCCTTATATGAACAAATGATTGAATTGATAAAGAATAAAGAAATAAAAATGGAAAGAACAGATAAAAATAAGGATATCAATCAAATAAATAAAGCTCCTTTTTTTTATATAATTGAATCAATATGTAAAATAATGAATAAAAAAATTTGTTTAATTTTGAAAAAACAAAAAGACAAAGATTCGAATGAATCAGACAAATATTTTAGTTCAGTTCAATTGTTTATCAATAATTTATTAAAACTTGAAACAATGTTCAAACTTTATAGTAAAGAAATTTATCTTCTTGATATAATAATTAAAATAGTTGAAAAAATTAAATTAGCCTCTAAAAAATCACAAAATCTAGAAACTCTTGTTGATTATTTAGCAAAAATATTTTCTAAAATAGAAAATAAATCGAATCAAATACTTAATTTATATTTTATATTAACGCTAATTTTTGAAGACAAGCCTGAAGAATTTGGTTTTTTGATGGCTAAAATAATTTTAAATATATATGACAGCGATCAAAAAATAAGAAAGGACTTACTGGAAAAAATTATAATGAATTCATCATTGCAATTTAGTTCATATATATTAGATTATTCCTTTTCCATATTTAATCGAATTTTTCAATTTGATTCAATTAAATTATTAGAGCATAATTTTTTCCATTTTTTCGAAAATCCGTCAGATATTAAATTGTTGATTGAAAATGGAATTCAACAAAATAATGATTTAATTTGTGATTTATTTGAATATTCTTTCGAAATTTTTTTTGATAATTATTTCAAAAAAATTGAATATGAGAATGTAAAAGATAGTGATAAAGCATTAAAAGAATATTTAATTGAAGCTACTGAATTCATTTATGTAAAAAACGAGGCTAAAATCAAAGAATTTAAATTAAGAAAAATTTGTCAATTATTTTCAATTGCTTATATTAAAACTTATTTGAAATATTTAGTAGATATTTTCACAAATAATGAAAAATATCATCATTTTATTATAAGAACTGAAATTCTTCAAATTATTTTTTATACAGATGTTAAACAAAAGAATTGTGTGATCTATTATTTTTTAAAATTATTATGGGATAAATATAGAGATTGGGAAAAACTTAAATCATTTTATAACAAAAATGAAGAAATAAAAAATTATTTTCAAAAAATAATAGAACTCGATGAAGAAAAATCTTTATTTTGCGCTCCAACTTTATTAGTATGTAATATTCAAAAAGAAAATTATGATTATAATAATCTTTTGTTGCAAAATGAATTAAATGAAAATAATAAAGAGCAATTCGATGAATTATTTTTAGTAAAAAATGATTTTGATTATTTGTATACCTTTTTAGCAAATATAATTATTATTTATTATTCATGTCATGAACATTCCAAAAAGAAAATTAATTGTAAAAACCTTTTAAATTCTGTATTAAAATATTTAAATGAACAAAAAATTCTGCAGAATATACTTAATTTCATTAATTTATTTTTTAATTTAGATAATTTTAATTCAATTAAAGAAAGTTTAGGTATAAGAAATGATGAACAAGTATGTAGTATTGAAATATTAAAGAAAAAAATAATAATTTTATATAATGGATTAAGATTCATATTTTCATTAATTGCATATTTAAATAAAAATCCAGATAAAGATAAAGTAAAATCAAAAGGCTTTTATTTAAATTTAATTTCTAAAAATATAATATCTGAACTTGATAAGAATTATATACCAGGAAGCTTCCAAAATATAAATACGAAAATAAAAACTTTTTATGATATAAAAGGCTTTCTAAAAATATCTCCAAAAAAATATGGTGCATATATATGTCCTTGTGGGCAAATCAATTCTTATGAATTTTCATCATATGAAATGAAATGTCCAACTTGCAATAAGGTTTTTAATTCTACTAAAAATTATGTCCGAATTTTCTTCGATGATGAAATAAGAGAAGAAATATTGAGTAGAAAAAATATAAAGAAGGAATATCAAAATATTTTACTAGCAGAATTCGAAGAAGAAATTGAAAAAGAAAAAAATTTATTACAAAAAGGATTAAAACCCGTAGAATTTGATACTCTTATAAGAAAAGAAGAAAAAGTTAGGAATATGAATGATATAACATTTAGAATTATGAATTTTATTTTGTATTCATTTATTTTTTATGGAAATAAAATAGGATATATTGATGAAACAAATATTAAAAAATATACTATTGAGAAAATAACAATTTTTCAAATATTGGAATCTGATTGGAAATTTTTGGAGAGTTCCTTAGGAAAAGATTCTGTTGAAACATATTTGAATTTAATTTATGATAAAATTGTTCAAAAATTAATAGAAAATCATGATTTTAAAAATAAAGAAAATGCTACAAAATTCGAAGAAGATATAAATGAGATTATAAATAGTTTAATTTCAGATAAAAATAAGGTAAATTTATTTAAAGAAAAAAGTAAACAAATTTTAAATATAAATCAAAATTCTAGCAAAGTAATAATTCAGGAAATTTTTCCTTTTAATAAATATGATGAAATAGAATTTCCTAATTTTAGATATTTTTATCTTTCTGAATTACCTAGTAAAGATCATTTCATTTCATTATATGATTCCATGAACGGATTTAATGAAAAATATCCAATGTTAAATAAAATAATATATGACAAAGAATTTAAAAATAAAGAAAAAATAATGAAAAACTTACCTAAAATTAATGAACTTTGTAATTTTATGATTAATTTTATATCATATAAATATTCAAGAGAAGAAGCAAAAAAAAAATTAATTGTAAAAGAAATAATTGATGATAAAATAGAATTAATAAAAGATTTCATCAAAATTTATAATGAAATAAGGCCATATTTCAATCAACAATTTGGAAATAAATATTTAAAAATGGAATTTAATCAATTAAAGTTAGCTGATTTATGTGTCGACTCTAGTGAAGAAGGATATGGATCTGTATTATATGTAATATACAAAGAAATGATTGAATGGCAAAATGAATTTATAAATTCAATAATTAATTTAGGAAAACAAGAAATTCAAATATATAAAGAACTTTTCGATATGAAAATAATGATACAAGATTGCGAAGATGAACAAATTATGGAATTACCTAAATTTGATGAATATTTAAATATTGATGAAAATAAAAACGAAAAAATAAATCAAAAAAATGAAATTAATTTATTAAAAATAATTTGTGATAATTCATCTAGAAAAGAGTATAAAGTAAAATATAATTTACCTGAAATAGAAAAAAAATTAGTATCTAATATTCTTGCAAAAATAAAAAGTTTTAAAAATGATATAAGAACAGTAGTATATAAATATGAATGCAATATTGAAGATAGAAGTAAAATAATAATGAATTTTATTCAAAAATATCCGCAAAGAGAGTTAAATGAAACAGAATTGAAGTCTCTTGTTTGCACTATTTTAAAAAATAAAAAATTAGATATAAAAAATATATTATTTTCTTTAAATATTTTAATAGATATAATTTTAGAAGAAAACATTGATATAAATACATCATTATATTCAGTTACAAAAGCAGCAAAAAGTAATGCAATTACAGATAAGATTATTAACTTTTTTGATATGTTATTAGAAAATATGACAATAAGGAATGAAAAATCTTTAACAATAAATTGCCTTATTAATTTAATTGAAATATTAGAATTATTTATATGGGATACTATCAAAGAAAATTTAGAACAAAAATATAAAGTAGATATTGATGATAAGATAAAAGATCAATTTAAAAGTAATAATATATTAATACAAGATAATATTGATGATGATAAATTAGAATTATGCATAGCAATAAGAAGATTCATTACTAGATATTTATCAGGAAAAAGTGGAGAAAATATTGTTAAAAATAATAAAAAATTAAAACAAAATTTATCAGTTTGTGAATTTTGGCCTTCAAAATTCAGTTTCATTGAAGACAAATTGAATAAAATGTTTGGAAATATAGAAGTAAATATATCTCAAGCTTATAAATTATATGAATATCTAGGAGGGGATGAAAATGATAAAATTAAATTAAATGAAATTATAATTAAAAATGAGGAAAAAGATCTTAGTGAAGATGAAAAAGAAAAAGAGAAAGAAGAGGAGGAAGAAAATGATGATTCTGATGATGATAAAAGATTTGAAAATGATGATGAAGCAAAAAATAATTCCGATGATGATGAAGATGATGAACATAGACAAAGTGACAACGAAGAAAATGAAGAAAATAATGATAATAGTGTGGATTATTGATATTATTAATGACTATATTTATATATTTTTTAAGATTTTTATTTTTCTATTTTTGAAATAATAGATATTTTTTTATAATATTAAAATATATATATATATTATATCCATATTATTTATTTGATTTCTCTTAATGTGATATTATTTTTAATCAGTTTTTAAATTTAATAATAATTTATT
>Ga0256407_10008676_pt1 | contig 14821 bp, 10 predicted proteins | sample RumenRJG_04DNA_FD_193489 | JGI IMG/M metagenome (GOLD analysis project Ga0256407, IMG submission 193489) | Bovine rumen microbial communities from Lethbridge, Alberta, Canada - RJG_04 | ecosystem: Host-associated > Mammals > Digestive system > Stomach > Rumen | place: Canada: Alberta... | reverse complement strand
AAAAAAACATTAAAAAAAAAAAAAAAATAAAAAAAAAAATAAAAATTAAAATTATATAGAATTAAACATATTAAGTATATATAAATTGATTAAATATTTAATTTTTTAATTTTAACAAAAAAACAAACAAAAAAAAATAAATGACAGAATCCCAAAACCAAATAAAAATAACCTTCTTATATCAAAAATATCAAAGAGAATCAATATTACCAAAAACTTGTACAATAAAAGACATACGTAAATCTCTAGAAAAGCAAATAAAAATAACTGTAAAACAAATGAATATGATATACAAAAATAACAACATATTAAATCTACCAGAAAAAACAAAAGCATATAATTATTTTGGAGATGTAAACAATATACAAATTGAAATGCAATTTAAAGATTTTGTAGAAGATGATTACATTTCAGCTTTTGAAAAAGCTTTTATTGGTGTCACAAGACCAGAAGAAGAAAATAGTATAGATGAAAAAAAAAGAAAAATTAGACATTTAAAATCAACTAAAAGAGAAAAAATTTATGAACCTGAATTTAAAGATAGACCAGTTTGTAATTATGATAGTATTAATGAAGCAACTTATGTTTGTTTAAATTGTTTACAATATTGGTGTGAACATTGTATTAAATTTGAAGTACATCAAAAAGATTTAATTGAGATTAAAAATATTGATAATGCTTTAAAATTTAGGAGAGGAATTTTATTAAAAGAATTAGAAAGTAAAGTTACTAATGATCAACATTTTGAAAAATTAGAAAAAATTGATTTTTTATTAAATGAGAAAGTTTCTATTGTTGATAAACAATTTGAAGAAATGATTAGTATTATTCAAAGGATTAAAGAAAATCAAATGAAATTTCTTATTGATTATTTTTATCAAAAATTAAATGAAAAGAAGTTTAAAACTTTAAATAGAGATGCTCAATTTTTTATTAATACAATGAAAGATTTAGATATTAATTATAATCCAAAAGAAATTGAAGAAAATATTAAAAATATGAAAACTATGAGAGAAGGTTTAGATGTTATTATAAAAAAATTTAATGAATTTATTTTAAAATATGATGATTTTGATAATATTTTTAATGAATATGATAATTTTAATTCTGCATTTAAAACTCAATTAGAAGCAAAAATTACACAAAATACAAATGTAGGAAGACAAATTAGTAAACCTGATTTATTAAGAGAAAAAGTAGAATTAAAAAATGATATAGAAAGTAAAATAAAATCAAAAAGAAAACCAACTGTTTTAATAAAAATAAAATATTATAATTCAATAATGATGTGGAATCATCTAAATCAAAAATTAATAAGAGTAAGTGATTTTGTAGATAAAAATGAATTTAAATTAAATTATCAAGTTTTTGCAGGGAATATTTTTTTAAATTTAAAAAATAAATTATTTATAATAACAGGAGGAAATTTTAATATGTTTTATTATTATGAACCATTAAGAAATGAAGTTTTTAGATTACCAAGTTTACAAGATAATCATTGTAGAGGAGGAATGATATATATAAAATATTTTAATTCTATTTTTTGTATTAGTGGTAAATATACAAAAAATATTGAATTTTTTAATATGAAATATTTAAAAATAACAGATGATGATAAATCAGAAAAAATATCTAGACAAGGTTCAAAAAAAGAAACAAGAAAAAATTATTCTAGAATGAATTCAAAAAGAGATATTTCAAGAAGTAATTCTAAAAATATTTCTAGACAAAATTCAAGAAGAGATATTAGAAAAATTGAAAGAGTTGAATCTGATAGAAGTAGAAGTAGTTCAAATAATTCAAGACAATTTCTTCGTTCGAAAACAGTCTTATCAAAATCATCTTCAAAGAATAAAAATAATAATATTGAATCAACAAATTCATTAAAAAAAATAGATTTAGATAAAATAAATTTTATGGATAATGAAAATTTAAAATGGGAAGAATTTACTCCTTTAAATATAGCAAGAAATTATGCTTGTTTTGCAGTTCATAATGATACTTACTTATATGTTTTTTTTGGTTATAATCAAATAAAAGGATATTTGAATACAATAGAAAAAATTGATTTGAAAGAACCAGTTCAATTTGATATTATTAAATATCATAATCCTAAAGAATTAGATTTACATAGAAATAGTATGAGTTGTTGCTTTGCTAATTCTGATGAGATTTATATATTAGGTGGAACTATTAGAGATAAACCTACTGATGAAATTATTAAGTATAATTTTAAACAAGAAACTTTTTATAAAACTGAAATGACTATTCCTGGGTTAAATGAAAATGAATATTTTAGATTTTGGGAAGAAAGCTCTTTTAGTCCTTTAAGTAGTCAAGGTTATGCTGTTAATTCTGATGATGATTTTACTTTTGGTTTACTTGATGCAAGAGATAAGGTTCATTTGTTTAATATAAGGAATTTTAAATATAATATTATATAAGTTTTTGTTATATTTTATTTATATATATAAACATTTTATTTTTTAAAATATATTTTTTATAAATATTTTTATATTAGTAATTTAAAAACAAATCAAATAAATGGAAAAAATAAGGGAATATTATGAATATTATATTGGAAAAGACTATTTTGGAATAGATATTGAAGGAAAAGGATTAAAAAGAAAATATAACCAATACATATTAATCATAATTGGTGTTATTTTATTTACAATTTTCTTTTATATAATTCTATGGTCATGTACAAATTACAATCAACTAGATGATTTAGATGACTATGTAAACAACTTCAAATCAAAAAACTTATCGAAATTCAGTAATATAACATTAGGAATGAAAATAATGCCATCATACAATACTCAAAAAAAGAATGTATTTTTATTATACCCATCCCAAAATGTAAGAATAAAAAATATAAAAAAAAATTTTTTTAGCCAGAAGAAACAAAAATCTATGGAAGTTCTTCAATAATAAAATCATATGACATCAAACCAACATTTTTTAAATTAAACTCGACTAAAAAAGTCTTCCCTAAATTCAAATATACAAAAGACAATATCCCAGTAGGAAATTCAGTAATAATGTGTATATCAATAAATTGGGGTGATTCACAAAACAATCAATTACATTATGATATAATGAAAAGTGTAAAAGGTTTCCCAAATTGTACAGAAACATTATCAGGTAAATTTATTTGGAATGAAGATGACCCAATTAATGGAGTAAATATTCCAGTTTGGATTCAACATGTTTATGATGCTGATTGTTCAGATTATGAATGTGATGATTATTGTAAAAGGAAATTTAATGGAGTTTTTGTTAATGGTGTTAATAAACATGTTTGTTATTCTTATGATATTTTAGATGGTATTTGTATTATTATTGATTATGATAAAGTTAGTAATAATTATATTTTTGCAGGTGGATGTTTTAAAGGGAATAAAACTTATAGTACTGTTCCTGCTGATGTTGATAATATTTATTTGTTTAAAGATATTGAAATTGAAATAAGAGATAAAAGTGATCCTGTTATTGTAGCTGGAGAAATGAGTGATTATAGTTTTTCTTTTGGGAATTCTTGGAGGTATTTTGCTTGGTTACTTAACTTACTTTTTATTTTGGCTATTGCTGCTGGAGCTTATGTTGCTTATCAAATTTATAATATTAAGAAAAATTTGAATAATGAAAATGATGGGCTTATGAGAAATGATGGTTCTTAAAAATAAGTAATAAGGCTTTTTTTACTATTTAAATGAGATTTTTTTTTTTATTTAAAATTGGATTTTTTTATTATAAAAAAAAATTTATATAATTTTTTCTTTGAAATTAATTATATAATTTTTTTTATTATTAAACGAATTTAATTTATATGATAGGTTATATATATTAAAAATGAAAGACATTGATATTACCATTGATGATAATAATAGTATTAGAGTTTTAGCAGTTGATAAATATACTGCATCTCAAAAATTAAAAGGAGAATCAACAAAATTTGTTTCAAGTAAGATTATTTATTATAACATAATATTAAATTAATAGAAATAATTCAATTCAATGATTTAATTAAATCAATTAATGATGTGATTGATAAACATTCAAAAGTTATTGAAAATGAAAAATTAAAAGCTTTAGGAAAAAGGAATCAATTATATGAAGAAATTGAATCAAGAGAAAAGAGAGAACAAGAATTAAAAGTTTTAATAAGAGAAAAAAGAGAAGAACTAGAAAGATTAAAAAGCCAAAGTGATTCATTATTAAAAATTGAAACAGAGCAAAAAATGTTAATAGAAAAACTAAGTAATAACGAAGAATCCTAAAAAAAATTTAAAAAAAAAAGTTATATTAATTTTTAATATTCAATTTTTATAAAAAAATTTAAAAAAAATATTAAAAAAAAACCTAATTTTTCTCTTCTCCAACCAATTCATCTAAAATATTTTTTTTCTTAACAAAAAAAGTTAATAAAAGTAATCCTTTATTTTTATCCCATTTAGCTTCAGTTTTATCTTTAAAAACTTTATATTGTAAAGTATGATTAAGTAAATATTGTGGTGTAGTCAAATGAACACTTTGTTCTTTAACTTCTAATCCAATTTCCTTTAAATTTGTATTTGGTAAATAAACTTTCATTAATAATTGATCACATGAATTAGAAGAAATATCCTTACCAGATAAACCTAAATAAATATCTTCAGTACCAACATTTTGTTTATATAAAATTTCATATTTTGGTTTTGGTCTTCCATCTTCTTCAAATTTTTCTTCTTTAAAATCTTTATCAGTCCAAATTTCATTTTTTGGTTTTGTTAATATACGATGATTGTATTTTGCTTCTATTTTTGTGTTTGGAGGTGCTGTTTCTTTTTTTTCATCTTTTCCATCTAAATTACCTGGATTTAATGTTGATTTTGTCTCATTTGAATAAAAATGATTTTCTGCAACATCATCATTTTCTGTTCCGTTTAGTAAGTTGTTTAAACTACGAATATCTCCAAAGGAAAATCCTCCTTCGTTCATTTAAATTTATTTTGATTTATTTTTTTCCAGAATAGTATTTTTTATTTTTTTTTATATATTTTTTTAATCTGTATAATATATTATGATTAGTTAATATTTATATTTAAAGTTTTTTAATATTAGTTTTTTTTTTACTTTTTTTTAAAGTTTTTTTTTATTCATTTGAAGATTTATTTACTAATATGTAACTGTTTTCTATTTCTTGAGTTGATATTTCAGATGTTAATTCAATATATTCTTCTTCTATTTTTTTTTGTATCTCTTCATCATAATTTACATTAATTAAATTTTTTTCAATTTTATTAGCAAGTTTCAAAATATTATTTTTTAATCCTTCATTATCAATTTTTAATTTTTCATCTAATTCATTTTGTATTTCCAATATAATTAATTGATATAAATAATTTTGAATTTTAAATAAACTCAAATTTAATTTTTCAATATTATCAGCAATAGTTCTAAATTCAACAAATAAAGATTCATATTGTAAAATAGAAGATATTTTCCCAATAAGAAAATTAACAGTTAAACTAGTAGCAATATTACTTAATTGTGATTTAGGGAAAAAATTTAATAATTTAGTCCAACTAAATCCAGTTTGTAAACTCAAAGTAATAAATAATAATAATTTAGAATATTCTATTTTTGGAGATAAATGAAGATGATAACATATTGTACTTGATAATTTATATAAAGATTTTTTTGCAAAAATACCATAATATGAACCTTTATTATTTTCAATTGAAAATAAATCTTTTTTAAAAACGAATTCTTTATTATAATATGTTAATAAATAATCAATATAAAAGCTAATAAATTCTATATGACAATGCCATTTAGATAATTTTTTTAGGAATAATTCATATTCTTTTGATGATGTTACTTCTTTTGAAAATGTTGATTTTAATGAATTTGATATTCCTAATCTGTTTGTTTTAATTAGTTTAAAAATAAATGATTCTAATTCGTTTGAAATTTCTTCTTGATGGTTTAATATTATTAATAAAAGACAATTTTGTTTATATTTATCTTTTGAATATTGATTAAAATAATATTTGAATATATTTGTTAAGTATGGTGATTCGATTGTATTCAATGAATTTTTAATTTTTGGAAAAATTGTTTTTTCATATAATTGATTTACTTGATTAAAATCATCATCAATTTTTTTTAATTTGTTGATTTTTATATACAATTGTTTTAAAGAAATATCATGAAATTGAAAATCAAAATAATTATTTACAATTAAATCCAAAATAGACTTATTCTTATTTTCAAATTTAACAATATCATTAGCATCCATATTTAATTTTATTAATTACAGATTTCTTATATTTATAAATAATAAAATATTATCCTTAAAATCATTTAAAATAATAAAAATAAAATTAAAATAAATATAAAAAAATGATAACAGCTCCAAAAACAAAAACCCATAGAAAAAAGCCAATGTATATGACATTAACAGACTTTATGAGAATACAAAATGAAATAATCCCATCAAATGCTGAATATGAAAATAGAAAAGCATTAGATATAAGATTAAAAACATTAAGTGCAACAAAGGCAAAAAATTGGCCTGATAGTTTAGAAATGAAGAAAAAAAATCAATTAGAATATACAAAAAGAAAATTTTTAGAAGATGAAAAAAGAAGAAGAAAAATAGATGAAGAAGAACATAAATATAATGAAATACAAAATAATTTAGTTGTAAATAGAGCTAAAAATATGTTATTTGAACAACAAGATGCAGTAAAATCTTTCAATAGTAAATTAATGTATTGTGATATGTTAAAAGAAAGAGATTATCAAAAAGAAATTCAAAATAAAAAAAAATCAATTGAAGATATAATAAATAAGAAATTTTATGATATGGAATTACAACAAATGGAAGATTATGATAAGAAAGAATTAGAAAAAAAATTATTAGAAGAACAAAAAAAAAATGAAAGAATGAAAATTATAAATGATCAATTTCAAGAATCAAAAATGAGAAGATTACAAGATTATCAAGAAAAATTAGTAGAAGGACAATTAATGAAAATTCAAACTCAAAAAGCTTTAGAAGATGAGAAAAAAAGACAAGAAGAATTAGAAAGAATTAAAAAAGAAAGAAAACAACAATTTTTAGATGCAAATGCACAAATTGAAAAAATGAAAGAAGAAAAAAGACAAAAAGAAATTGAAGAAGATAAAAAAATAGAAGAATTTGCATTTAAAAAACAACAAATGGATGATTTAAGAAAAAAAGTTGAAGAAGATAAAATGAAAGAAAAACAAGCACAAAGACAAAAATTAATTGATAAACAAATTGCTTATTTAAATAGTATTAAAAAAAAAGAAGATGAATTAATAGCAAAAGCTGTTAAAGAAGTAGAAGAAAAAAAAGCAAGAGAAGAAAAAGAAAAAAAAGATAGATTTGATAAAATGCAAAATGAAATTAAATTACAAAGAGAAGAACTTATAAAAAAAAGAGAAGAAGAAAAAAATAAATTAAAAAAAGAAGAAGAAAAATTTGTTGATGATTGGAAAAAAAAAATGAGAATGTTAGAAATTGAAGAAAGAAATGAATTACTTGCTAAAAAAGAAAGAGATAAAAATTTAGCAAAGTTTCAAAAATTACAATTAGAAGAAAAAAAAAGATTAGCTAAACAGCATTTTATTCAATTAACTGAAGATTCTTATAAAAAAAGATTGGGATTAGAAATGGAAAATGATGAATTTTTAAAATATGCTGAATTTTGGATAAAGGAATATAAGAAACAAGGTAAAAATATTAATCCACTTCTTTTAGAATTAAAAAAATATAAAAGTAATTCTATTTTATAATCTTTTATAATAATCAGTTTATTAATAAGCAATTTTTAAATTTTTTTTAAATAAAAATGAATTAATTTTTTTTAAATAAATTTTACTTTTTTTAATTTAATATTTAAAAAAATAAATGATTCAAATTAATCATTTTTTTCTAATTTTTTCTGTTTTTGTGAATTTATTTGAATTATTATCATCAAAACCAATTTTTGATTATTCACATAATGAAAATTCACCATTATCAATTCAAGTAGGTTCTTTAAAATCAATTGCAGGAGTTTTACCATTTAAATTTTATGATTTAGGTTTATGTGTACCAGAAAAACTAATAAAAGAAGAAGATAATTTAGGGGAAATTTTAACAGGTCAACAATATTATAATACAAAATATGAATTATATACAAATAAAAATGAATATTGTAAAATATTATGTACTGCAGAAATCACTCCTCAAAAAATGAAAACAATAACAAAAATTTTATCAAAAAATTATCAAAGTTCATATTTTTTAGATAGATTACCAGCAGGAATAATAAATTATAATCCAGTAACTAAATCATCAAATATAGATTATTTTAGTGGTATCCCTTTAGGATTTATAAAAGAAAATGATCCTAATAATGAAATAAAAGAAATTTATTTATATAATCATTTTCAATTTCATATTATTTTAAATAATCAAACACCAAAACAATATGAAATTGTAGGTTTTAATATATTACCATTATCAATATTACATGAAAGTGAAAAAAATTTAAAATGTTCAAAAAATTCAAGTGACATTACATCAAATATTCTTTCAGATAAATATTTATTAAAAGAAGGTCCAGTTATTTTTACATATGATGTAATATTTGAATATTCAAATATTACTATGGCATCAAGATGGGATCATTACAAACCATCAAATAAAAATATTCATTGGGCTGGAATAGTATCATCAAATTTAATAATAGCAATTTTTACATCTTTTATAATAATAATTTTTTGTAGAGGAATAAGAAGAGATGTAGAAAATTATAATACAAGAGTAACTAATGAAGATTTTTTAGATGAATATGGATGGAAACAAGTTTGTAATGATGTATTTAGATCACCTCAGAGAAATAAAATGTTACTTTCTTCAATTATTGGTACTGGAATACAACTTTTTTGTATGTTATTTGCTACTTTATTATTAAGTGTTTTAGGTTTTATGAATCCAGATAGAAGAAGTAATTTATTAACTTTAGGTTTATTATTTTTTGTTTTTATGGGAATTCCAGGTGGTTATGCTAGTGCTAAATTTTATAGACTTTTTGGTGGAAGTGATTGGTTAAAAAATTCAATATTAACTGCATTTTTTTTCCCTGGATTTTTATTCACTGGTTATTCATTTGTTAATATTTTATTATCAATTGAAGGTTCATCTGCTAGTGTAAATTTCTTAGATATTTTTTCTTTACTTATTCTTTGGTTATGTTGTTCATCTCCTTTAGTTTTAATTGGAAGTTTTTTTGGTATTAAAAGTAAAATTATGAATATTCCTTGTAAAGTAAATGCAGTTCCTACTACAATACCAGAAAAAAAATGGTATTTTCATTTAAGATTTACATTTTGGATTGCTGGGATTTTATCATTTAGTACAATTTTTATTGAATTAGTATATGTAATGGCTTCTCTTTGGAGACATCAAATTTACTTTTTAGCAACTTTTCTTTGGATTTCATTTTTAGTTTTAATTATTGTTTCTATTGAAATTACTATTATTTTAACTTATGTTAATTTATGTTATGGTGATTATGTTTGGTGGTGGAAAAGCTTTGCTTTAGGTGGTTCTTCTGGTATTTATATTTTTATATATACTATTTATTATTTTTTTAATTTAAAAATTACGAGACTTTCTGCTATGATTGTTTATTTTGGAATTATGAGTATGATTTCTGTTATTGTTTTCTTGGTTTGTGGTAGTATTTCTACTATTGTTACATTTTTTGTTTTGAGACAAATTTATTCTATGATTAAAGTTGATTAAATTAATTTTTCTTTTTTAATAAAGGAATAATTATTAAATAATAATAAGTTATTTTTAATAAATCTAAATATTTTTTTTTATCTAAATAAAAATTAAAAATATTTTAAAAAGAATATTATTTAATATAAAAACTTTAAACAGGTGGTAATCTATCATTATCATTATTATTTTCATTTCCATCTCCATCCCCTTCACTATTATTATTATCACCAAATGAATCATTAGTACCTTTTTCACGTAATTTTTTTTGTCTTTCTTTTTCTTCTAATTCTTTAATTTTAGGTAAAACAATTTTAATAGGATCACATTTATATTTATTATCTTGTGCAGGATATGTCTTTACATAATTTTCTCTTCCTCTCCAATTACCATATTTATTAGGATCATATTCATTTTCTTTTACAATAAAAGCTTTAATAGGAATTTTATAAATAAAACTTTTTGTAGTTACTTCAACTAAATCATTAAATTTTCCTAATAATTCATTTCCAGTTTTTAATACAACTTTTACTTTTTTAGTTTCTCCATAAACAACTTTTCCACCAACAAAATTTTCAATACTAATAAAATTAGAATCACTATTACTTTTACGAACCATAACTCTATTAGTCATATTATCATCATTTCTTAATTTAAAATACATTTGATAATTTTTCCCTTGACAAACAACACCAAAATCAAGTTGAACAGGATCAATTTTTAATTGTTTGTTTAAAGGATCACATAATTCTCCAGTAATCATTAAATTTAATCTTTCCATCATTTCTTCAGGAGTTCTTCTATGTTCAATTGCTTCTAATAAAATATCATGTTGACCACTTTTTCTTATTTCTTCAACTGAAGGAGCATTAAAATAAATTCTATTACTAACTGAACTAGTTTTAACTCTCTTTTCAGTTAATTTATCAATATAAATATAATCTTCATTAAAATCAGCTTGTGGAAATGTTGGTTTAATATAATGTGGTACTAAAGGATTACTTTGTCTTAATCCACCATCAACATTATATTTCATTGTTTTACTTTCTACCCATTCACGTGCTTTTTGTTCATTATATTCTTCATTTATTTTATTCATCATTTGAGTTTGTTTATGTATTGATGGTAATTTTCTTTTATTACTTAATTTTGATTTTGAACCTTGATTCATATTATTTAAATTAGTATTATTTTGATTATTTAATTGATTATCTCCATTTAATAAAACTACTGGACTACTTTGTTTATTATTCATATCGATATTATTGTCAAATCCTGCTAAATTTGTTGATGATTGTTCCATTAATTGACTTTGTTTTAATTCTTCTCTACCTCTTTCTAATAAATTTTCAGCTTGTCTTAATGGGTCTCCTGTAATAGAATTATTTTTATTTTTTTCCTTTGGATCAATATATACTTCATGTGGATGTTCAGATAAGTATTCTTTACCTTTTTCACTATCCCAATAATTTGGAATGAATTTTATTTCTTTTTGATTAGCAGCACCTTCAATTAAATTTTTCTTTCTTGCAACAATTGATGCTGACATACTTTCTGCTCCTGAGAAAGGAGCATTGAAACTATTTACAATATTATCTACTTCACTATCAGAAACTTTATTTAAATTTAATGGATAAATTCTAAATGATTTATCTTCTCTATATTTTTTCCTTTCTTTATCATCTACAAATTCTTTTATATTAAATAAAACACTTTCATTATCTAAAAGAGAAATGTAACCTTGATTAATTTTTATTTTTTTTCTTATTTTATCATAATCAAATTTTACATCAGGAATTTGTCTTTCAGTTAAAATTCTTCTTAATAATTTATTATGTTGTTCAATATTTTCAGCAGATTCTTCTTTATTAAAATAAGAACCATAATTAAATTCCATATTTCTCTTTTCAAAATAGGCATCACTTTCCTCTTTAGATTTTTTAACTTTTTCTCTAAATTCTTTATCAAAATTAGTACCACTTTGAATTAAATTTCTATAAAAGTAAATTTCCTTATTTTCAAATTCACTTTCATAAGGTTGTTTATAGAAATTCTTTAAACTTTCAGGAATTTGAATATGATTAATATGATGAGTTTCTTTAATTCCTTCAGCAACATTAAAATATTTAGTAATCCAATAATGAGAAGTAAAATCATCAGTAATTTTTTCAATAATATATTTACAATGAATATAATCTAACATTTTACATTTTTTATAATTTTCAAATTGTGAAAAATTTAATAATTCATATCCAGACATATCATTTTCAATTACAAATAATTTTGGAGTATAAAAATTTGAAGTTGGTGGTGGAATTGGTTTTTCTTCTTCTTCTTCTTCTTCTTCTATAATTTGTGGTTCTGGTTCATTTTTCTTTTTTCCTTTTTTTATTCCCATTGTTAATGATTTTCCTTTTTCTTTTTCTTGAGCTCCTTTTATATTTGGTGTTGTTTTTGACATACTTTCTTTTTGTTGATTTTGCTTATTTTCTTCTTGATTTTCAACTGGGACTTTTTTCTTTTCTTCTTTTTGTAAATTTAATAATTCATAATCTGGAGATAATGTTCTTTTTAATTTCTTTTTTTTATTTTCATCCTCTTCTATTGGTTCTTCTTCTTTTTTTTCTTCTTCTTCTTTTTTTTCTTCCTCTTTCTTTTCTTCTTTTTTTTTCTCTTCTTTTTTCTTTTCTTCTTTTTTCTTCTCTTCTTTTTTTTCTTCTTCTTTTTTCTCTTCTTCAACAACTTCTTCTTTTTTTTCTTCACCTCCAATTTCTTCTAATAAAATTTTAACTAATTCTTCTTGGTATTTTACTAATTCTTCACCATCCATTTCTAAAAATGTTTTAGGATGTAATTCACAATTTGCATAACCATCATCATAAATTTCAAATAAATTTTCTTCATCATCAATAGTAAAAATTTTCCCTTCATTTAAATCAACTGTATATAAACCTCCTTTTCTATCTTTAATTTCTCCATAAATTACATTTTCAAAATCAGTTATTGAATGATATTTATTTCTTTCACTTGGACTTAATATTAAAATATCATTTTTATCTGAATCTACTTTAAAAACTCCTCCATCATTATTAAAAATAATTGTAACATTTTTATCATTTTGATCTTTATATAATATAATTTCATTTTTATCTGCTAATAAAACTTGATAAATTATTCCATCTTTACTTTTTTTAGCAAAACTTTCTATTTTTTTTGCTGAACTTGGATAATTTCTACTTTTACCACTTACATAAACTTTAACAGTACAATATTTATCATGTTCAACTATAAAATTTAAATTTTCATAATCATCATATGGTGATGTATAAATTTTAGTTTGATCTGTATGAATTGTTAATGATGATTCATCTGGATATTTTATATTTATTACTCCATCTTCACGTAACATTGTCTTTGTTTGAGAATCTAAATCACTTTGAACTGTAACTGGTACTTTTTGAATTAATTTTATTTCACCTGTTTCTAAATTTTTTTCAATTTTATTTCCTTTATTATTTGTATTTATCATTTTATTATCTATAATTTTAGCAACATTACCATTTGCATATAAAATACTTTTTGAACCATCTTCATTATAAATAATAATAGAAGCTTTTGATGTATTAATTCTAAATGATGGTTCATTATAAATTTTTTGAGCAATTTCTCCAGAAGGTAAAATTTGAACATTTAATCCATTAGCTAGTGAAAAATTAGTATATAATTTATTATCACTTTGAGTTATAGATAATGAAGTACCATTATTATCATAATGATACCAAAATTCTTTATTTTTTTCTTGATCCTTTCTTATTCCAAAAACCATATCATCTTTTAAAACATAAGAAGAAAAAGATGAAAAAATTCCATTTTCTAAAATTTTCTTAATAAAAACACCATTATCAGCAGGGAACATATATTTAATTTTTTCTTTAATTTGTCCTAAATAAGCATCACTACTTAAATACATTGGTTCACTGAAAATATTATCTAGAGGTGCAAAAGTTTTTATTAAAGGATTTACACCTTTTTTAGCAATTGGTTCTTCTGGATTTATTTCATTACCAGCAGCATCATTTGGTTTATTTTGTATAGGTTGTGTAACTGGTTTATTATCTTCTTTTTTATCTTTATTATCATTATTAGTTTTTGGTGCAGTTGCTGCTGCTTTATCATCTTTTTTTTCTTTATTTTCACCTTCTTGATTTTCTTCTTTGTTTTCTTCTTGTTCTTTTGGTTTTTTTGGAGTGAATACAGGTTTAAAGTATTTTACCCAATTTTCAAAATCTGGTTTTGATAAATATCTATATTTTATTAATTTACGATATACTCTTTCTTTTGGAATTCTGTAAAACATCATTAAAAGCATATTATCAGTATTTTCATTATAATATGTTTTTATTTCTGGATCTAGCATTAATAATTTTGTAATTCTTTGACTTAAAATATCCTTATTTAAATTTTCTTGAAAACTCCTATCACCAAAATCAAATTCTCTATCTGGAAATTCTTCTTTCATACATTCTTCAAATTTTTGAATAATATTAAATTTTTCATATATTGGAATAGTAATTTCATCAGGTAAAAATGGATAAACTCTACTTCTAATAGCTTTTCTTAAATTAAGTTCAATTGGAAGTAAAGTTGGTTTTCTATATAATCCTGGTAGTGCTCTGAAATTATTAAATAATTTTTCTATTTCATATAAGTAAATTTGATTACTTTTTGTTTCAATTGATTTTCTCATAAAATCATCATTTTCATTTATTATTAATCTTTCATATTGAATATTTGAAGTTGTATTTGTCTTCATTGATATATTTTCTTCATTTTCATTTTCATTTTGATTTTTATCTTCATTTTCATTTTCATTTTCATCTTCATTTTCTTTTTCTTCTTCTACATAAGGTTTATTATCAATTTCTATTAAATTATTTCCTTCTTCATTTTCATTCACATCTATATTTTTTTTTTCTTCTTCTTCACCATTGTTTTCATCACTTTTTTTTTCCTCTTCTTCCATTTATGGTT
>Ga0256407_10008675_pt1 | contig 14822 bp, 1 predicted proteins | sample RumenRJG_04DNA_FD_193489 | JGI IMG/M metagenome (GOLD analysis project Ga0256407, IMG submission 193489) | Bovine rumen microbial communities from Lethbridge, Alberta, Canada - RJG_04 | ecosystem: Host-associated > Mammals > Digestive system > Stomach > Rumen | place: Canada: Alberta | collected... | reverse complement strand
ATTGGGGATTGGGGATTGGGGATTGGGGATTGCGCCCACTCCCCAATCCCCAATCCCCAATCCCCAATCCCCAATCCCCAATCCCCAATTTGTTTTTTTATTAAAGTTTAATTTTTATTTTACCAAAATTATTTAAATTTATTTAATTTAATTATATGATGTTTAATTAAATGTGTAATTTTTTTTTCTTCAATAAAATTCAAAGTTTTTCTATCTTCTTCTCCTATTAAGTTATAAAATTCATATGCTTGTCCAACAGTTAATTTAAAATCTTTTAATTTATCAACTAATATATCTTCCAATTTTTCTAATTTTCCGATTTTTTCTTCCCAAAATTCTTCCCTACTTAAATCATTAGCAAGTGGTCTATCTTCCTTTATATCAGTAACTTGCATTTTTCCAGCCAAATATCTCGATATTAATCTCCTAGTTGCAGTTCCTAAACTCTTAATTGGAATTTTATCTTCTTTGTCAGGATTTTTTATTAATTTTTCAATTATTTTATTTTTTATATCTTCTGGAATTGAAGCTTTATATTCATTTTGGAGTGTTTCAGCTAAATCATTGAAACATAAATGTTCGAAGAAACAAAATAAACTCATTATTTTATTTAATTCAAAGTCTTTGCCTTCATTATCAAAAAAGCTTATACAATCTTCTGAAAGTTTTAAATAACTAGGAGAATTTTTTATAACATTATTTATTTTTTCTGTTTCTGACATTACACCTCTCTCTGTTAAATAAAATATTAACATTTGCATAGAAGCAAAGAAATCTTTAAAATCATAATTCTTATTCTCACCATCTCTTTCTGGATTTTTTTTATTCATCTTTGAAATATAATTATAAATTATTTCCTTTTCTTCTTTTTTTAAGTCTATTTGCTTATATTTACCATATAATTTAATCAACATTTGAGAATTTCCACCTCTGAAACCTTCTCCCCAATAAATCATGAAATTAAGTTTAGTTTCTTTATCAAAACAGCAAACCCCTGATAAAACTATTTTTCCAAGTTCTTCTTCTATACTATCATAATCATATACGAAAGTATTATAATCGGAATAATTAATTTTTCCATTTTCTCCAAAAATATTTCTTTCAGAATAAGCATATATAAGATCATGAAAATCAATATATTTTCCATAGTTTTGGAATCTTTCTTTTATAAGTACAATTTGTTCTTTTTTTGCCTCATATACTGGTATTGTTTTTGATATAGTATTAGCATAGTTATGCAATATCCCATCATACATATTTACATCTAAAATTGGTTGCAAAAATAGATTTTGCCATTCAATAAATTTCTGACATGCCGCTGCAAGGTACATTCCATTTTTCATTTCTCCATTATCGATTAGGAAATTAATTAATTTATCTTTTTTACTAAATGATTCCTTAACTTTCATTTCATCTCGACATTGATATTTTATGGAATATTTTTTTATATGGTCCCATGCTTCCGTAAAATTTTTAAACTTTTTATTAAAATCTTTTGTTTTTACAACATCTTCATCCTCTAATGCGTTTTCTTTTGCATAATCTCTTGATATTTTAAAAGAATAATAATTCACCATATAATTAGTAAACTCATTAAAATTCAGAAGATAAGAAAGATTTCTTACTTCTGGATTACCTACAATAAATTGTTTAATCAATGGATATCTATTTTCTTCATTCATTCTTTTATACATATCATCTTCACTTTTATATTTTGTATAATTAAAATATCTAAACAATGGATATTCTTTTTCAGAGTAACTTTCTGAACTAGGATGTGTTAATTCTGTCATATAAGTTTTTAAACTTTTGATATCTAAATCAGATAATTTTTGATTCTCTTCAGTATATTTTTTACTATATTCAGGATATTTCTCTAAAGTTTGTTTTATAAGTTCTTCAACTTTATTTTCGAAATTTTCTCTATCATTTTCAGTTTTCGTAATTTCATATTCTTTTAATAATTTGGACAAATCTTTGAATATAATATTTATAAATATTTGTATGTTTGCGCCTTTTTGTTGTAAAGACTCTTTTAATAAATCCCAATCGATTTTTATTATTTTTAAAATGTCGCAATTTAAGATTAAACATTTATTAAAATCTTCTTCTGATATATTTTCAAGGCAATAACAATAAAATAAATGACAATATGATATAAAGTTTAAAAGTCTATAACCTATATTTGATAATTTTCTAATTTTCTTTTGTTGATCTTGGAAATAACCTCTATCAACCGAATTAAAACCAAATCCTAAATTGTTTCTTAAAGGTTCAATATATTTTTTAATATAATCATCATATAATATACTTCGTATATTTTCTTCAGAATCTTTATATCTGTCAAATTGGGATTTTTTCTCTTCTTGATTTTTAAAAATTCTATAATGTCCTTCTCTAATTACCATTCCATGATTAGGCGGACCTTCTGGTTTTACTTTTGGTCCCCAGCCACACATTTCATGACATTCAAGACAAGGGAAACATCGAGGTTGAGTAGGGAATCCGCAAGGAGCAATACAATAATAATATCCACAACTACAAACATAACATCCAAAATTAACATTATAAGTATTAAAATGATTATTGATATTATCTAAAGTAATTAAATGAACATCTTTTTTAATATCAATACCAGGAATTAAAGATTTTTCTATGATTTTTTTGCAATCTTTAGAAAAGAAAGCAGAATATAAAGAATTTTTTACAGGTTTTTCATTTTTTTTATGATATAATGAATTAACACAGAATCTAAATCCATATAAAAGAGCTTCAAACATTTGTATATCTATTTTTTCATTTTCTTCGATTATTTTTGGCTTTAATTTTTTTGTATAGGTATTAAAATCAAAAAATAAAAATAAAATTTTTGACATATTTTTGAATTGAGTTTTTTCATTAAATATATCATTTGAAAATTTGCTGAAATTTTTGTATAAATCTAAAGATTCATTATTTGCTAAAGGTAAGTTTGAAATAACTTTATTTAGCACCATTATTAAAAATAAATCAAATCCATATTTATCTATTAAATTTTCAAGTTCATTTTGATTATTATTGAAATTTGAATCTTTCATATAAACATTCAAAATTTCATGGTAATTAGCATATTCAGTTGGTTCTGATGGTAAGAAAAAGAAGGTTAGCATTGCATCTCCTAATTTTTTATCTACTTCGAATTCTTCATAGAATTTAATTCCATGATTTTTAAAATCAAATTTTTTAAAATCTTCGAAATTACTTTCTTTGAAATTAAAGATGAGTTTTAATATATAAATTTTAATAACTTTAGAAAAGGCTTTATTACTAATGTTATTAATATAATCTATAATTTCATTGAGATTTTTCATTTGTTTAAAATTATTTATTATAAAATCTGTTAAATGATATAAATATATTTTTACATATACAATTGAATATAACTTTACTAAATTCATATTATCTTCATTTTCATTATTAATTTCATTTTTTGATATTGAAGTTAATATATCAACTGCTTCTTTGAACATATCTAAAGTTTTATCAAAAATAATACCAGTTTTATTTTTTTCTTTTTTATTTTGTTCAAAATAAGTAATAAAATATTGATTTAATTTTTGTTTATCTAATTCAGGAATTAATTCATAATATTTTAATATTTTTCTCTCAAATATATCCATAATAATTTCTTCTAAAAATGCATTTTTTGTTTTATTCAATATTTTAAACATAGGAGATTTTTCCTGTTTTATATAATTAATATTTTCTATCATTGAATCAGGTTCACTATCAACACCAGAATTTTCAATTATTATTTTTATTATTTGAGAACTATTTTTAATCAAATCATTTTCTTCCAATATCTTATTTAATATTGTTTCTCTAAATTCAAGAATATCAAATTTATTAAATTCATCCAATAATATTATTGATAAAAATTTATAAAAATCAAAATCCTTTTTTTTAGGTAATTTCGCCATCATTTTCACTAAAGTGTTATAAAAGTCAACTAAATTTGAGCATAATGTTTTTATTGCATTATTTTTTAAATAAATAGTTTCATTATTAAAATATTGTATAATAGTTTTTATATTTTCTGCTTTGGCAATACCATTTACATATAAAGCATTAATTAATTTCAATATTTGTTGTAATGAAAAAACTTCTTTAGATCTTAATCTTAAAGAATTTTCTAACTGTAAAGCATTTTGTAATACTTCTCTATTAGTATTAATTAAATCAAATAAAAAATCAATATGAGGTAATTCATATATTTCAGGTTTAGAAGTTATTATTCTTAATATTGAATCAAGAGAAAGGAAAAATGCTTCATTTACAATTCTAGTATATTCAGGATTTCTTTCAGATATTTCATATTGGATTTGCTTAGAAGATATTATGGTATTTATTTGCTCTAGAAGTTCAGGTATTTTCATACTTAATTTTAAAAATATTTTTTGAAGGGATGCTACTTCATCGGAATAGCACTCAATCCAATTAATTATTTCTGCAAATTTATACAGGTTATTATTAGAAGTTTTGTTTTTATCCAAATATTTATTTATTATATTATTTCTTATTTCAGTCATGAAATTTAAATAATTTATATTATAATCAAAGTTATCTACCATAAGCAAATAATTATTTTGATCTTCTTGATTTTCCCTTTTATTCTTCGTTTTACTTATAGTATTATTTAAAAAATAGTAATAGTAGTCATTCAATAGAAGTTTGTACAATTTTTTTTCTTCATCATTATTCTTTTGAGCAATACTCAAAATATTTTGTAATTGTTCCTCTTTAGTAATTAAATTAAACAAAGAATCATTTTGTAATAATAAATCTTCAAAATATTTTTTTTTCTTGCCCTCAATCTCTCCATCATCAATATTATTTCTTAACTCACTTTCATTTTTAGAATAATTCCCTAAAATATTTTCTCTTGCATTTTTCAATATACTATCTAATATTGGTTTTATTCCAGGTATTTTTAACCCTAAAATTATTTCCATTTTGTTTGCCCGTATTTTTTTTTGAATCTTTATTTTACTTTCATACACCAAATTCTCCAAATATAATTCTGCAATTTTTTCTATAAGTGTTTTATCAGCATTTTTTTCCTCTTTTTTTAAATCTATTTCTTTTTCAATTTCGTCTTTATTTTTTATTTCATTATTATCTTCTTTTTCTGACCAGACTTTTTTTTCCAAATTATTTGTTAATAAAGAAGAGAAAAATTGATTTTTTTCTGCTTTAAAATACAATGAAGTTAATTCAGACAAATATTTTTCTATTAAATTATCTTTGATTAAAGATATTATTTCTATTTCTTTTCCGGTTATTAAGTTTTCATCTTCAAAAATTGAAGAAATAATATCCATTGGAACAGTTTTATCTTTTTCTTTTTTTTCTTTAAATGATTGATTGAATATTGTTTCATTTATTAAATATCGAAGTCTTTTAGTATTTGATATAAATTCGATTAATTTTTCTACATAATTGTTATTTGAAATTCCTTTATATGCAGTTACAATATTATATTTCATATAACTTAAAATCTTTAGCATATTTGACATTAATTGTTTATCAGGTTCTACTATATTATAGAATAACTCTTTATTTTGCAACAATAAAATTTTTTCAATTTTCAATTTTGGGTCACCTTTTAAATTATCTATAAATATTTGATAATATCCCGATAAATTAGATAATGTTTCTGTGAGGATTTTTTTATTAAATTCTTCTTTTTCATTTAAAGACTTATTGTCGATTTCTTCTAATTCATTGATAGATATTCTTGACATATAAACAATAAATATAAATATTTTCTTATCATATTTTTTTTTGTCATTAATATTATTTTCAATGAAAAACTTAATATAATTCATATATGAACATTCTTTTGGTAAGAATTTTATAATGCATACTTTTAATTTTTCTTCTCTCAAAAAATCATCAATGTATCTTTCAAATACACTTTCTGATTTAATAGAGTTTAATTGAATATATTTAATATTTTCTTTTTTAATTACTCCTGCTAAACTATTATTAATCTGGAAATTATCATCAAATATTTCTTCTAAATATCTAGTGAATGTATATACTATATTTTTTTGAGATTTGACTTTTTCCAAAAATTTAGAAAAGTTTGAATGTTCTCCTTTTTTATATAACTCTAATATTTTTTGAAGGTTTTCAGTTTGTGATGTTCCTGCAATTTTTAAATTTACTAATATATCCTGTGGTAAAGTCATTGCAATTTTTTCTAAGACATAATCATTTAATTCGTCTTTTTTCTTGCCTTCCTTATTAGCATGATAGACTAAGGCTTGAATTTCTTCTTTTCCACAATTAATCATCAGTTTTGATAAATCATAATTTATTGCCTTAAATGTCTCTTTATTCCATTTGAAAAATTTATCAATATTAGTTTTTATTCTTTCTGCTTCTCGAATTAATTCTTCATTCATCAAATAATCAAAACTCATAATATGTTTTTCGAATCTATTCAAAAATGGGGCTTCTTCTTCATCTAATTTAGATGTTTCTACATTTACTATACATCTAAATTCCTTATTTACATAAGCAAATGTATTTGTATTTGAACCGACTGCTAGGCGAGAATAATTCTTATCACTCATAACCGTGAAATTTTGATTAAATAAATCATACATAGATGGATAAACTGTTTCCAAATTTTTTAGGATTAAAATATTATTTGTTTCCATATGTGCTTGGATTCTATTCATAACTTTTAAAGTATATTCTTCTGAATGTAAATCTTCCTCAAATGGACTTCCAATATAGAAATTATATTTTTTTCCTTCTTTTTCTAGAATAGATGATAATAAAAATGTGCCTATAGAACTATCTGAAGCAATTAATAAATATCTACTATTAATATCATGTAAATTTTCTTTTATTCTTTTTAATATATCATATTCTTTTTTTATTTGGCATGCAGGATATATATCATGAAAAATACCTTTATAAATTTCTAAAGAAGCTTTTGTATTATGATCAAATTGAATACCAGAAAAATTTCTTTCTATACTATCCACAGCACTCTCAACTAAAGTTTGTTCATTTAAATTATTATTTTTTTCTTTTTCTAATATATTTCTCGCTGAATTTTTTACCAAGTGATAAAAATCTCTATTTCCATGGAAATCGTCTTTTCCATTTCGTGAATAATTTTTTTTTAATTCTTGTTTATAACTATAATAACTTTTACCTAAATTCTCAAAAAAGTTTCTATATCTAATGGCCATTTTTTCATCATATGAATTACCTATGGTAAATGCTGTTTCTTTGTTATCTTCTTCATCAGGCTCAGGAATTGAAATAGAAATACCTCTATTCATTTTGGCTGCATCAAGTTCCCAATTTGATATACCGACAAAAGCAACTTGCTTATCATTTGCATTTTGATCGTATTCCAATTCTGAATGAATAACTTTTAAAGGATTATTTGGAGAATGCTCGGCAAGACCCATTTCATCAAAATAAATCAAAGAAATAATATTTTCTTTATATTCACCTTTTTTTAATTGACTTAATGTTCCACGAGCTTTTATAAACACATTTTGCACACCCTTTGAAGTACTGGATAATGAACCTTGATAAGAATGAATTATTGTTTTTGGTAATAATTTAAAGAATGGATTATCTGATACAGTTCCTTGCATTGATTTTGTGATAAGTTGCATACTTAAAGATTTACTGCATCCAGGTTTCCCTACAATAAAAATAGGAATTTTACTATTTATAGCGACAAATAATGAAAATATATTTTCTAATAAAGCTCTATTTTGTGCTATACCTTTATCTAATTTAATATTTTTTACAATGAATTTTTCTTCTTGTAAAGGTAACTCCAAGAAATCGTTTAATTTAAAGCAATCATATTTTTTTAATATATTGTTCATCTTTTGTTCAAGTTCTATTCTTTGTTCTTTATTAGTTATTCTAAGGTAATAACACATAAAAATACTTAAATTAAGAGAATATACTTGCATTGAATATTTATCTAATTTTTTATAGAATTCAGGATCTTCATCTATTGATATAGTTTGTTCATCTATCGAATAAAATTGCTTTTTTTTTGTTAAATAATTATAGAAGAATTCATAAAAAAGATTGACTCTTCTTATTTCTCTTAAAGAAACAGCAGATCTATCATTATTTTTTCTAATATATTCCTGTGCTTCCCAAATTAACTCACATGCCATTTGTTTAAGATTTTTTATTTCAGAGCCTTCTTCTTTCTCGTCCTTTGGAGGACTTTGATTATAATAAATTTTTTCAATAACCTGTTTTATTATGCTTTTTATATAATTTATTTCATCTTCTGGTTTTAATTTTCCAAAATAAAATACGAAGTTAAGTAAAGAATGAGGCATAGGATTTACTCTATAAACTAAATCATTTAATCTACTAGATTCAATTTCTTTTATTTCTTTTTGATTTAATTGTTTTTTTTGATTATGAGCTTGATTTATATCTAACCCAATTTTTTCTACTCCATCTTTTTTTTCTCGAATTCTATAGGGATTGCACGCAGCAATGAAAGCAATATTTTCTGGTAAAGGTACTCCTTGACAAGTATGCTTACACATTAATTCACTTATTAAACCCATCGACTTACAGGTATTTATTTCATCAAGAAATACCCATAATTTAGTATCTTCAAAATATTGCTTTTTCTCCAAAAATTTTGCTTTTATTTCTTTTTCTTCTTCTGTTATTTTATTTGCTTCAGGGACAACATCATTATTAATAAAATTGATTATATCTTCATCATTAGTTCCTGCATGAATATTTAATATTTTTAATTTTTGTTTACCTTCATTTTTCATTTCGGATAGTTTTCTTATAAGTGAAGTTTTACCACAACCAGTTTCTCCCATCATTATAACTGGTATATTTGACCTTATTCTTATTAATATTAGAATCATTTTTACAAAGTTATCAGCTGTTATTACATAATCCCCAATTATTTCTTTGAATGATATATTTGGATTATCTATACCTAAAATTTCTTTCAATTCTTTTAAAAAATTTTCTTGTTTATACTCTCTATAATTCGGCAATTTATTAATTTGTTCGCCATAACTTTGAGACCTTATTATATTTAATAATTTCTTATATTCTGGGTCGGTTTCTGATTTATTCGTAATAATGCTAAATAATTGGCTTGCTTTTTCATGGAAAAAGACCAAAGAAGGGTCTATTTTATCAAATGAAACTACATCCTTAGCATCTATCGCTAATTTTTGGATTGCTTTATCTAAATCATTTTTTTCTGTATATATTCCAAATTGAGATTTACTTAATTCATCTTGACTATGCAATAAATTTGTATAAGCACCTTCTGTGAAATGAGATGTAAGGTTAATAAAACTATTTACAATTGTAGTTCTTACTGAGCATAATATATCTTGTTCATTTTCTAAAAATTGGTAAACACTAAGGAAGTAATTTGCATTTAATCTTTTTAATTGGACAGCCAAAACATTAATGAATGATATTATCTGATAATAATTAGGCTCAACAATATTTATTTTTTCTAATATTAATTTCTGGCATTCTTCGCTTGGTAATAAGATTGATTTTAAGCAAGTACTTATCAATTGAATACCTTTTCCTTTTATATTTCTCTTTAGCCTGCGAGTCTCGAATTCTTCAGGAGTTATCCCTGGAATTACAAGATCATACCATTTTATTTTATCTTCTTTTAAACATTTTAAATAGTTCGCAACAACTTCTATATTACATTTAATATCTTTTGGAACAATTAAAGGAGCTAAATTTTTAATAGTTAATTCTTTTATCTTAAATAAATTTAAAATAGGAAATTTTTCGAGGAAATTAATAAATGTATTTGGAATTTCGACTTTAATTGGTATATTTTTTGGTAAATAGAAAATATCTTCATTTTGGCCATAAAATCGTGTAATAAGAATAGAAAATAAAGCTTCCATCATTAGAGCAGGCTTATCAGAATCATACAAATCTAAATGCAATACACAATTATCATCTATTTTCAACTTTTTTAAACGTGAAATTAAATTTTCCTGTGAAAAAGATTCTCCGAAAGGGAAATATATTCTCTTTTTACCGGCAGTTTCAATATCTAATTTAATTTGTGTTGTCTTCCCTACTCCTGATTTATCAGATTTTATTATTTCGATATCATTTTTTTCATATGTTTCATTCTCAAATTTCTCTTGAGTTATTTCGAGAATATTTCTATAATTTTTCATTTCCAAGCTTTTATAAATATTAGAATTGTTAGTTGCAAATAATAGTATCAAAAATGATTTTATGTTTTTGTCTCCTTTTTGGAAAAAATAATTTAATAAATCAAGGATAATAGATTGTTTTTCTGCATCAAGTGATTCTAAGCCGGCAATAATAAAGCACGAATTAAATTCGCATAAAACAGAACGATATAAAAATGCAGTTATTTCTTCTTTCGATGTCATTTTATTGCAAAAAAGGATATTCTGAGCTATTGGATTATTACCTGTTAAATATGTGTAAATTTGATATAAATTTTTTTCGATTGAATCGCAAAAATACGTAAAGACACCAGCCTTTATTTTTAAATTTTTTTTTTTAATCAAAGTTGGTTCATATATTTTTTTTAAAGTCAAATCATTTTTTTTTAAAACATTCTCTAAATATTCTTTCCAATCTTTAATATTATTTTCAATTATATCTCCTTCATTCGTTTTGTTACATTTTATAACTACTTTTTTATTTGAATCATTTGTAATATATTTTAAAAGTGAATCAATATAAAGCATATTTTTTTGTTCCAGAGCTTCGTATAATAAATTAAATTGACGACCATAAAGATATCTTATTAAAGGAATATTTTTATAACTTTCTAATTGCTTTTTCTTCAATTCAGATAAAATTTTATTTAATTGCTCAATTATTTCTTGAGCATCTTTAATTTTTCCATCGGCAGAAAATTGCAAATTAGGCTTTATTTCCGAATTATTTTCCTCGTTTTTTGCATTTCCGTCTGTTTTTGTTTTAATAACTTTTACTTGATAAAAAATTTCTATATTTATTATTTTTGGATATCCTCTAATATATATTTCTTTTAAAATGTTTGAAATATTTATTATTTCGGATATGCTTGTAATAAAATATTTATATTCAGTTGTGAGTGTTTTAGACAATAAGGCTCTATCTCTAAAAGATACTATATCTTCTCTTGAATAACTGAGTTTACCATTATTTCCAATTTTATCTTTTTTTTTACCTGTTTCTTCGTTTTCACATGTGCATTTGAAAAATTCATCTTTTTTATTAGATAAGATAAATTTACTTCCTTTAAATATAGTTTCAATTTTATATTTTATAAATTCTGATTTATCAACAGAAGATAGTAATAATTTTATTTGTCCATAACTATTAACATATTTTTGGAAATAAATATTTATATCTTTTTTTTCTTCAACTTTTTGCTTTATTTTTCGGATAATATCGATATCATTCATTTTTTTCATATCTTCTAATGTTCCTATATCTTTAAAAAAATTAACACATTTTTCCATATCTAAAATATCAATGATATTAACAATATTATAATTATTATCATTTGAAGAAGCAATTTCTTGGAGATTTATTAAATCTTGCGAAGTTGTCTTTAATAAAAATAAAATTGAATCACTCTTTTCTCTCAATTTCAACAATATATTAATAAATTTATTTTCTCCTTCACTTTCTGTCTCATAAAATATTCCTAATTCAATTAATTTTTCATTGCTTAATTTTATTGTTTCAAGATCCTTTTTTTCCTTGCTATTTATAATTATATTTTCAATATTTTTTATAAAATCGGTTTTGACAGGTTTAATTGCATTAATAAAAACTAATATTGAAGATGTTGCATCTAGAATCAATTTTCTTTTTAAAATTAATAATATATCTTTATAAACATTTTCTATTTCTGGATCTACTTTAAATATTTCTCCTAAAATTTTTAATTCACCTTTTATTTTTTCCTTATTCTTTCTAAATGCTTTTAAACAAAGTTTCCAAAGATTCTTATCTTTAGATAAGCCGTTAGTTTTTAAAATTTTTTTCGTTTCTTGGAAAGATTTTTCTGTTTCTTTTAATGCTAATTCTTCATCATTTTTATATTTATTCTGTTTCTCTTTCAATATTTCATTAAAAAATATACTCTCTTTTAATTTATTTCTTCTTTTTGCTTCATCTAAATATTTGCTATATTTTTCATATTCTTTAGTATAATTTTTTTCGAAACAATTTAAATTTCCAGCTTTTAAAGTATCATTTATTTTTGATATTTTTTTAATATCTTTTGAATATTTTTTGCTAAAAAAATCTCGGAAGTCTCCAAGGATTAAATCAAAATCGTCGATTTTTTTCTTTACTTCATTTACGTGGTATTCTAAATTTGCCATATTTTTCTCAATTTTAATATCATCTAAAAAATTCAAATAAGAAATTTTTCCTTTAAATAAATTTTTATTCTCTTCATTTTGGAAAAAAGTAATAACATCACTATATTTTATATCAAAGTTTTTAATTTGAGTGTATAAAGAATTTATAGTTTTTTCAACATTTTTAATATATGTTGAGTCTTTATATTCTAAATCATGCTCTATAATTTCATTATCTATAAGTCCTTTAAAAAATTTAAAGTTTTCTGTTTCTTCAAATGATAGAATATCTTTTTCTTCAAGAGAGTATTTTTGAATTTTACAAAAAATATCTTTTCTTATATTTTTGAAATTTTTAATTAAATTTATTAAATTAGAAGGACTCGAATTATTTTTATCATTTATTAAATAAGTAATAAAAATATTTTTTGCATTTTTACTTATTTTTTTATTTTCTGATAATTTCAAATATATTTCTTTCACTTGCTCATAATTTAAATTGTTTTGAATATGCTCTAATAAATCTTTAATATCAATTTGATTTTTATCATTTTCATCAATTAATGAAATTAATTTTGTAGTATCTTCTATGAAATTAGGACATTTTTCTTTATCAAATGTTTGAATTAAATCCTTATATTTTTTTTTCATTATTTTTAATGCATCTTTTTCATATTTTACGGATTCATAAATTTTAAATAATTTATATAAGATTCCAAAGTCTTTAATATTTTGAATTAAATTGGCTATTGTATTATAAAAATTTTCCATATAATCGCTATATATTTGATTAAATTTAATTCTTCGCCAAATAATAAAAAATTGTTCATCTATTTCTTCGATTTTTATTTTACTTAATATAGTCACTGGCCTATATTGTTCTGTTTTGTATTTATCTGAAGTAAACAGTGTATCACTTGCAATGAAATTCAAAATTTCATTACTTTTCATTTCTCCTCGATTTATTATATCTATCCCTGTATCATGAATAATTAAATCCATATCATTATCATTATATTTGAAATCGAAATTTGTATAATATTTTTTTATACCTATTATTAATTTATTGATTAGCTGTAATGCTTCCATGTTTTGACCATTAAAATATTCAACATAATTTTTTATTAAATTTTCCGAGAATTTAATTATTGTCACACCATTTAATTTTTGATTCGTAAAAATTAATCCCGAAACTTCAAAGAGTTTACTCATATTGTCTTCTTTTTGAGTCACAACATATTTTTCTATATCTATTTGCTTCATTTCTTTTCTTTCATCTTTTTCTTTATTTTGATTTTCTTCTACTAATTTCTCCTGTTCACTTTTATAAATATCGCAAATGTATTTAAATTCAGAATAAATTACATTAAGGAAATCGATTATATTCTTTCCTATATAAGATAAGTATATCAATATTTCATCGAAGGTTTTTGACTTTTTTATTAATTTGCGAACGGTTTCTTTATCGAGTATAAGATCCTTATATATATCGCGAAAGCTAAGCAATTTTTTTGATAAATAATCCAAGATTTTATCATCTTTGAACATTTCTGCAATTTTCTCTTTTTGGAAATTTATATTAAAAAAAAGAAGAATAGAATAAAATAATTCAATTAATTCATTTTCATCCTTTGCATTTTTTAAATTTAAAGATTTATTTATATTTTTGATTAATACATTTAATCTTGTCTTCATTATTTTAATTTTTGATTCTTGAAATGCGCCTAACTCGCTTATATTTTCTGGATCAAATTTTAATAAAAGCTCTTGAGCATATTTAGTTCTATGGCATTCAAGAAATATTAGTATATAAAAATAAAAGTTGAATTTTTGTCCTTGGTCACTTAATAAACCAAGAGTGCTTGATATCAAATTTTCATTTTCTATTGAAGCATCTAATTTCTTATATACTTTTCTTAGAATATCTATATATATTTCAAATTGTTCTTCATGACTTAAGGGTTGGTAATTTTCTTCTTCAATATTAAAATCATAAATGAATATGTCTTTATTATCATCGGCAAATTTAATATCATATTGATATTTTTTACCTCCATCAGATACAGCAAATATCATCACATGATATTTCTCGTCTTCTTTTTTTGATAAAGCTCCTTGAATTATTTTGAAGCGGTAAACTTCGGAAGAAAGCTCCATATTTTCTTTATTTCTTTCATATTGCTTTATCTTTTCTAGAGATTCTGCCTCTTTATAATCCATAGAAATGGATATTTTGAAATTCTTGGCTTTCTCATGAGTATCGATGAAATAAACAAAATTGTCTTTCTTTGATTCATCTTTTTTTTCCATTTGTTATTGTTTTTTATATTTTTTATTTATTTATTATTTTTATATATGATTTTATTTTAAAAAAGTTTAAAAAGATTCATATTGGGGATTGGGGATTGGGGATTGGGG
>Ga0256407_10008673_pt1 | contig 14823 bp, 11 predicted proteins | sample RumenRJG_04DNA_FD_193489 | JGI IMG/M metagenome (GOLD analysis project Ga0256407, IMG submission 193489) | Bovine rumen microbial communities from Lethbridge, Alberta, Canada - RJG_04 | ecosystem: Host-associated > Mammals > Digestive system > Stomach > Rumen | place: Canada: Alberta... | reverse complement strand
TTTCATCATTTTTATGTGAGAGAAAAGTAATTTTATCTCACAATGGATTATAATTTTAGAATTTTCAACAAATATTTATATTTTAAAAAAGTTTTTTTTTTTATAGATAAAAAAAAAGGAAAAAATCACTATTTTTTAGGCTTCCTATTATTATTTTGAAAAAAAAGGCAAAAATTAATTTAATTATTTATATTTTATTTGATAAATATAAAAAATTAAAAAATAAATAAAAAAAAATTTAATTATAAATATAAATAATAAAAACCCAAAAAAAAAATATAACAATAAAAATAAAAAAAAACCCATATAAAAAAAAATGTCAGAACCCGAAGAATCCCAAGAACGAATAAATGAATTAGCAACTTACGCTGAAAAATTCAACAAAGCAATAAACTCAAAACCAATCCAAGAAGAAGAAATAACCTTCATATTAAACAACACAACTAATTCAGAGCGTCAAATAATTCGTCAATGTTACAAAAAATTATACAATCACCCAATACAAGATGACATGAAAAAACTAACTTCAAAATTTAGAGATTTATGTTTAGCAATGTTTGATACACAATATGAATATGCAGCAAGAGAACTTCATAGAGGACTTCATTCATTTATAAATGATGATAATGTGATTTGCGAAATAATGGCATCGAGACCAAAATGGATGCTTGATTTTATTGATCAAGTTTATAATAAATTTTATAAAATTTCACTTAGAGAAGATTTAAAAAAGGAAACAAGTGGTATTTATCAAAGTTATCTTTTAGCTTTAATCGATAATGAAAGACTAACTGGTCAAACTATTTCAATTGAAGAAGCTACTGATATTGCTAAAATGTTAAAAGAAAAAGGACCTAAAAATTGGGGTAAAGATGTTGATTTATATACAAGTATTTTTGTAAAGAAAAGTAGAGAAGATTTAATTTTAATTGCTAGAGTTTATAATGAATTGTATAAAATGGATTTTTATGATGCTGTTAATAAAAATGTTTCTGGTAATTGTAGAAAATTAATTAAAGCTATTTTATGGTCTAATATTACTCCTGCTGAATATTTTGCTAAGAAAGCTTTTAGAGCTGTTGAAGGTTTAGGAACTGATACTAATACTTTGAATAGAGCTATTATTCCTAGAAGTGAAATTGATATGGATGCTGTTAGGGATTATTATTTTATGGATAGGAAAGTTGATATTAAGGATGATGTTGTTGATGATACTAGTGGGGCTTATGGTAAAACTCTTGCTGCTTTGACTCAGAAAAGTTAAGTTTGATTTTTTTATTTTTTTTTAAAAATGATTTTTTTTAAGATTGTTTTATTTAAAAAAATTTGTTTTTATTTTTTTTTTTGAGTTTTTATTAGCTTTTTAAATTTAAATATATATTTAATTTTATTGTTTTTTTATTCTGGGACTGATTTTGCAAAATTGTATAATGTTTGTGAAAATTCAACAAATACATTAAAAAAATTTGTTGTTTGAATTTTAATAATTTTTTCATAATCATCTTTACTAATTACATTAGTATAAGTAGCTAAATAATTTATAATTTCTCTTAAATTTACTTTAAGATATTCAACAGCATTTAGAAAATTATCTACTCTATCCTCAGATAAAAACAGTTGAATAAAATTTTTTTTTGATTTAATTAATAATGTTTTACTACCATTAATAAAGAATGGATATTTTAAAGAAATATTTAAAGATTTTGAAATATAATTTAATAAATTTGCAACATTCCCCATCATTGAACTATATATTTTTTTAATATCATTTGAAGATGGATATTTTATTTCTATTTTATCTAAAATTGGATTTTTTGAATAATCAAATGGAATTGAATATAATTCTTCCATTTGTTTATTAAAAAAAGCAAAAATTATTTCTATCATTTTTTTATTTATTAAAGTATCTACAATGAAATTATATTTTGGTATTTTATTTATTTCATTATCTAAAGTTGTTTTATCATTTTTAAAATCATTTTTTTTCTGTTCGAAACATTCTTTTGATTTTAAGAGATTTTGATTTTTTTGATTTATTATCATTTTAACTTGTTGATTTATTTTTTTTAGTAATTCAGTTCTTTTTTCTATTTGTTCTTTTTTTTCTTCTAAAATTTTAATTTGTTTTTTTGTTTTTAATAATTCTTCATGTTTTAAAAAAAAATTTGATTTTTCACTTTTAAAAATCTTTTTTTCTCTATTTTCAATATTATTAATAAAAAAAAAATATTGTTTAAAATTTTGCATATATGTAGCAATGACACCCAATTCTTGACCTTCTTTTTTTTCTATATTAATATCAAAAATTGATACTATTGTTTCTTTTATTTTTATTTCATCTTTTGGAAATGTAGAAATTATATTTTTATTTTTTAAATATAATTCTGTTGTTGTATAAATTCCAGTTGAAAATTCAAAAAAAATAAAAGGATAATGATAAACTTCTGCAGAACTTAAATCTTTTGAAATATATTTTAAATAACCAAAATCAACTTCAAAAGATAAAACTTTTTCATTATGAGAATTATATAAATTAATTGTATGATATGAATTAAATGTTGATTGTAAATAATCATTTAATTGTTTATGCGAAAAATCTAATTGAAATCTTGGAACCTAAAATTAAAAAAAATAATAATTTTTAATTTTTAAAATTTACTATCATTGGTTCAATTGGATTTGATCTTATCTTTTCTTTAGTTAAAAAAGATTCTAATTCTAAAACATAGCTATCAATTTCTAACGTAAGAGAATGAATACTAATTGCTAAAAAAACAGCTTCTCGATGTTGGAAACTTAATATTTTGTATTTTTTTGCATTATCATTCATAATTACTATTAATCTATATTTAATAAATAAAAAAAATATAATTAAAAAAAAGAATAAATTAGATTTTATCTTCCATAATACTTTAAAAAAAATCAACTGAATTTATTTTTGAATAATTATTTGTTTTCAAACATTAAAATTATGACATAAATAATAATCAAAAAACAATAACAAATAGTTAATACTGATAAAAAAAGCAAAATCAAGCATAATCAACGATTGAAAAACAGATAAAATAATTTAATCTAAAGAATTAAAATTAAAAAAAAATGAAAATCCAAATTCTAATATTAATAACACTCTATCTAAATTCAAAATCATCAGATATTAAAAGAGTATGTTTATCTCCAGAAGGAAATGAAGTAGATTGGTATGCAATATTTTTATATCCAGAAAAATCAACATCATATAATAAATTATTATATGGATATTTTGATGAATATTCAAATGAATTAATAAATAGAGAATATGAGAAAGAAACTTTTCCACCTAATTTATTAACTAAATTAACTTTAGATCAAAAAAATAATAATTTTAATTATTTTTTTTGGAATGATGATAATACTTGTATTGATGATATGAAAAAAAAGGGTTGTTCCGATTCGAAAGCACATGCAAAAGGAACTTTAATTTATGATGAAAAAGGAGGAGCATTTCTCTTACATTCTTTACCAAGATTTCCTAGTAGATATAATAATGGAACTATTACAACTGAATTACCAAGTAATTCTGGATTAAATGCTCAAAGTTTTTTATGTATTAGTATTAGTAAGAATAGTGCTGAAAAAATTGCAAAAATACTTAATTTTATTAATATTTGTAATAATAAAAGTGTTTTGAGAGATAGAGTTAATAAAAAAGGAAATGAATGGATAATGAAATTAATTAGTAATGCTTATACTAAGTAAGATTTATTTTTTTTATTTTTAGGGTTGAAATAAGTCCTATTAATATTATTAAGTCTTTGAAAAAGAAGGAATTTAAATTTTTTTCAAAAAATAATAAAGATAAAGTTATTCCTTTTGATACTACTTTAAGAGAGAAATATAATGATGATTTTTTTGTTAGAACTTGGACTAGACCTAAAAGTTCTCCTCCAGTATGTGATAATTATAAAATTTTAAATGTTTTAAAAGTTGATTTTAATGGAATTTCATTTGATGATACAAAAGAGCATTCAAAATGGGCTGTTAGTGCAAAAAAAAATATAGTCTGTTTCAGTGATTTAAATCATACAGATTCTCAAATAAAACGTGGTGGAAATATTGTTTGTTTCAGTGATAAAAAACTTGCTAATATAATGAGAAAATCAATTCAATCAACTGATATATGCTTTAATTTTATAGAATAATTTACAAAAATTATAAATATAAAAACTTTTTGATTTATAGTAAAATAAAAATATAAATCAATTAAAATGAAAAAAATAAAAAAAAATAAAAAAATAACATTTTCATTTAATTATTTAAATATATAACTTAATAAATAAAAAAAACAAAAAAAAAATGAGACGAATATCAAAAATCCCTTCATATGAAATTCTAGATCCACCTGGTACAGAAATAACAGATCCAGTAGCACAAATGAAGCAATTACTAACAAAGCCCTCAATAAACATGGATAATATGCAAGTATTAAACTCCCCTCCGATAAATGCCCCTCAAATATATAGAGGTCACAGAAAGAAATGGGGTCGTACCTACATAAATATACTTCATGACCCTCGTGTAGTTCGTGGTAATACATATGCAGCTTTTGTAATACCATCATCACTTCAAATGGAATTTTTAAGAATGAAAGAAGAGGAAGAAAAAAGGAAAAAATTAGCAAGAATGCCAAAAAAAGTTCCACGATGTGCTTATATTGGATTAAGAGCTAGAAGAGATGATAAGAATAAGAAATTAGAGGAAGAAAAAAAAGAAGATAGTCCTGTTTTAAAACCAATTGAAAATACTGGAGAAGTTGAAGATATTCCTTATTTTTATGCTGATATTCCTGATGCTCCTATTTATGTTCCTTTACCTCCTGGAAAAGATGAATTCACTCAAATTGTTGATGGAGAATTATTCGATTTTGATTTGGAAGTTAAACCAATTTTAGAAGTTTTAGTTGGAAGAAGTGTTATTCAAGCTCAATATGAGTTGATCGAAGATTATGAAAGAGATGAATACTTAAAACATAAGAAAGCATATGAAAGAAAGAGAGAATTTGAATTAAATAAATTACAAAGAACTGAAGCTAAGTATGTTAGGAAAGAAGAAGAAAAACAAAGAAGGTTTAAACAAAAGGAACAAAGGAAGATTAATGATATTATTATGCAGAAGAAATTAATGGCTAAAGTTTTTGGAAAATATGCTTTAAAAGATTTGAAATATAATTCTTTTCGTCAATTACAAGAAAGAGGATTTTTGGCTTCTCATGCAACTTATCCTGTTACATTTTATCTTAAAAATAATTATATTCCTAAAGCTGAGAAAAGTGAAAAAGAAGCTAAATTCATTGAGGATAATTTAATGAAACAAATAAAGAAAGAAACAGATGAAGAAAAATTAACTGCACATGAAAATGCAATTCAAAAAGAAAAAGATAGATTATATAATATTGCATTACAAAAAGCACTTGATAAAAGAAAAGCAGATAAAGAAGAAAAACAAAGAAGAAAGGAGCAATTGGAAAGAAGAGAAAAAAGAAGAATTAATAGAATTACTGAATCAATTACTACAAATGTTATTAATACAAAAGCAGATAGAAAAGATATTATGACTCTTCCATTAAGTGATATTGATGAACTTACTTTAAAAAGTGAATCAATACATTGTTTTGGTCAATTAGGAGAAATTATGTTTGTTATACAAGAGATATTAAATGATGTAATACCATTAGATGTTGAATATAAAATAAACATAAATGATTTAATGAAAAAATTCTTAGAAGAATTCTTATTAAATGTAGTAAAAGAAGTAAATAACGATCAATTTGTATTAGAATTAAAATATTTAGAAAGTCCAAAATACGATTTTGAAAATATACCAGAAGAACGAAGACCAGAATTTGCTGAATTTATAAAAGATGAAAGAAGATACATATCAAAATCAGTACATGAATTAATCCATTTAGGTCTCTTAAACAAAGACATAGTAAACGCATTTAATGAAGCAGTTTCCGATTTCTATTTTAAAAATCCTGAACCAGAAAAAATAGAAATTGATCCAGAAAACCAAGACGAAGCATATCAAGCAGAAATGAAAAAAAAACAAGAAGAAGCAGAAAAAAAAGCACAAGACGATGCAGCAAAATTAGAATTAATAAGAAAAAAAATAAAATTTACAATTATAAAACCAGAAGTATTTAAAAAAAAAAGAGAAAATATAGGAGGTTTTGTAACAGTAGAACCAAATCAAATAGAAAAAGCAATTATCACAGAAAGTGAAGAAGTCCCAATTAAACCACCAGAAGAGGAAAAAAATGAAGAAGGAGAAGAAGGTGAAGAAGGTGAACATGAAGAAAAGCAAGATGAACAAAAAGAAGAAGAAAAAAAAGAAGGAGAAGAAGAAAAAAAAGAAGTTGAAGAAAAAAAAGAAGGAGAAGAAGAAAAAAAAGAAGGAGAAGAAGAAAAAAAAGAAGTTGAAGAAGAAAAAAAAGAAGGAGAAGAAGAAAAAAAAGAAGGAGAAGAAGAAAAAAAAGAAGGTGAAAATGTACCACCACAACCACAAAGTAAGAATAAAATAATTTAATTTAAAAATTTAGCTGAAACAATAACAACTGACATGGAATATTTAACACAAATTCAAACATATAAAAATACGAATGTCCCAATTGATACATACATTTTCCATTATGGAATGACCCAATGGTTCCAATGTTTAGTTTTAAGAGCTTTGAGGAGAGTTTTAAAGAAAGATTTTAATGTTGAAATTCCTTTAATTGATAGTTATGAAAAAGTAAAAGAAAATTATAAAAGTGCTGCTGATAAAGTTGTTAATGATATTTTGACTAATGAAAAATATTTAGGAAAAAGTATTATTCCTATTCCTGTTTCTTGTGTTGTTGTTCCTGAGGAAAATCCTGAAGGAGAAGAAGGTGAAAATCAACAAGGTGGGGAAGAGAAAAAAAGTCAACCTGTTAAAGAAGAAAAGAAAGTTGAGGAAGAAAAACCACCTGAAGAAAATAAAGAAGGTGAAAGTTAAATTTTAAAATGAATTTAAAATGTATTTTTATAAAATAAATTACAAATAAAAATATTTTTTTTTATTTAAATGATTATCAAAAGGAAAAAAATATTATAAAATAATAAAATATTAATCTAATAAAAAAATAAAGTAAATATATATTTAAAGCAAATTTAAATTTTAAATTTCCTAAGTCTATTAAGATTAAATTAAAAGTTTTTTATTTTTTTATTTAACAAATTTTAATAATAATGATAAATTATTTTAATTAATTATTATTATAAATTTTTTAATATTATATAAATAAAAAACTAATTATTGAAAAAAATTGCTTCATACATAGCAAAATAAATATATATATTTAATTACATAATTGAACATTTATCATTTTTTCCATCTTTATCCTTTTTACAACATTTAATATAGCAATTAGAAATATTATTACTTATATCAGCATTGCTTTTACTAGTATTATATATTATAGATGGAGTTTTAGTATTTTGCCCAGAAAACTTTTGTTTATCCCTTAAAATTATAACTCTATATTTTTTTTTATTATAATTATAATATTTATTATAATTACTAATATTATAATTTTGGAAACTTCTAATATTAATTGGTTTATTATTTAGATTTATTTTTTCATCAATTAATTTTGAATCAATTGTCGAATCACCATGTTCAAAACTTTTAGAAAATGAATTTTTATTTTTTTTAGAATTTTTTTTTATATTTAAATCATCTACAATTTTAATATTACTAAATTCTTCATCTGAAGATGATTTAAATGACATATTAAAATTTGATTTAGAATTGGAATTTGAAATTAATGAACCTTTTAAAAAATGACTATTAATATTTTTTACATTTTTTTGAGATTTTTGTGAAGTATAAACAAAATTATTTAAACTTGTATTTATTTCATTTATTTCATTTCCAATTTGTTTAAAATATTGACCATATAATTTTATTCTTCTATCACTTTGTACTTTTATTGATTCAAATTTTTCTATTTTTTCTTCTTTTGTTAAAGGAGTATATTCATTATCAATTATTAATGAAGAAAATAATTTTTCTTCTAATTTTAAATTTAATGGAAGTTTTAAATTTTTTGATCTTTTAATTTGAGGTGATTTTGCAAAATATTGTTTATTTAAAGGTGATGTTTTTTTTTTAACAATCTTTTTACTTATATTACTATCTTTTTGTAATGTAATTGTTAAATTTGGATATAAATTTTCACTATTTTTTATTGTTTTCATTGTATTATTATTTTTTATTATTGAATTTTTAATATTTATGTTTGAATTTGAATAATTTAAAGGAAATTTGTCTAATTTTAATTTTTCATTTGAAGAAAATATAGTTGTTGACATTTTTTTAATATTTTTTAAATTTATTAAAATTATTTTTATATAAGGAAAAAAATTCAATTATATCTTTAATAAATAATTTTTTTTATCTTCTATTTATATAATATAATAATCAATTAAAATTATTCAAAGTTTTTGTTATATTATTCTATTTTTTTTTCTTCACAATTAATTAAATTTTTCCTGCATCCAGGACATGTTTTTGAGTTAATAATTTTATTATAACAATTTTTACAAACTTCCATTGCACAACCACAAGAAAAATGAAAAACTTTACTTGTCACTTCAAAACAAATTTCACAAATAAATGAAATTTGTTGTCCATATTTAATTTCTTTTTTACAAACTGGACAAATATCTTTTTGATTATTTTTTTCTATATTATTATCTTCTTTTTTTTCAATATTATTAATAACATTCATTTCTTTATGGTTTATTTCTTTATCATCTTCTTTTTTTTCAATTTTTAAAAAATTAATATTTAATTCTTTTCCATGTTCTAAACATAATTTACATCCACAATCCAATTTATAAAAAGCCAATTCACTATTACAAAAATTACATTTTTCCAATTTTTTATCTTCATTAATAACTTCATCAATTATTTTTTGTTTTAATTGATGCTTTTTAATTAATTCTCTTTCATATATAATTGACTTATTACGTTCATCTTCTCTTGCTTGTAATTCTCTAATTTCATTTCTTTTTTTTATATAAATTAAAATAAAAGCAATAACAATCATAAGAATTAAGGCAGATAAAAGAACAAATATTGTAATTATTCTTGAATTACAAATACATTCTCCATTTTTAATATAACAATTCTTTTTACAATCAATACATTTTCCATTATCATTATATTGAATACAATTTGGAATAATTTCATTTATAAAAGTTGCATTAATACACTTTTGATTTACAATTGATAATCCAGAATAACACATCAAACAACCAATTTGATTAAAACAAATTCTACATCCTGGATCTTCGCATTGTTCACAAATATCATTTATTGAATTATAAAGAAGACCATCTTTACATAATTCATTTCTTTTTTTTTCATTATAACATGACATACATTCATATGAAGTACATGATGTTAAATTATTATTTGTATATGAACATTTATTATCTTCATTAATTATATAATTTTTTTCACATTCATTACATTCACTATTTAGATAATTTAAACAATTTGGAATTTCACCAATATTATTTTGGCATGAATTATTTTCATAATCTAAAATATAATCATTATCACATTTAACGCATTGATTTGAAGGAGAACATTGAATACAATTTGAAATATTACATTCTATACATATTCCATTTGTTAAAGTATAATTAGGAGAACATTCAAAACAATATGTATTATTATTAATAAAACATTTCTCACAATTACTTACATTTGAATAACAATCAATAGTATTATTACTAGGATAACAATTACCATTAATTAAATAATATCCACTAATACAAGAATTACATTCACCAAATTCACTATAATCACAATTTAAACAAAATTCATCATTGCATTGATTACAAACTCCATTTTCAAGTCTATATCCAATTTCACACAAATCACAAAATCCATATGAAGAATTTCTACAATAAATGCAATGATTATCAAAACAATAATTATCAGGTTTACAATTTAGTTTATGACTCAAAACATTATTTTCACATTTTAAACATTGATTAATACAATTATCTCTAACATCACACTCAGCTCCTAAACAATTAATATTACATCCATTTCCAATACTATAATAACCTTCAGGGCATAAAGTGTCATTATTAATATTATAAAATAAACTAGGATTTTTAATACAAATTCCATTTTCTAAATTATATCCATCATAACATTTCCTACAATTTCCTTCTTTTGAATTAGAACAAAATTGACATTTATTATCAAAACAAGAATAATTATCATTAATAACACATTCTCCATTAAATAAAATATAACCAATTTCACATTGATCACATCCTTGTTCACTACAAAAGAGACAATGATCAATATTACAAATACAATTTTTTTCATTTGGATTTAAAATAAATGGTTTTTTACATTCAATACATGCACCTGGATATGATGATGTACATGAAATACAATTTCTGTCATAACATGGACAATCGTTGTTTAATAATGTGTATTTTTGTTTACATTTTTCACATTTGAATGGATTTTGTGAAATTATTTTGTCACAATTATTTGGGAAGGATGTTTTTATTATAATTAAGAATAGTTGAAATAGGAAAGTTTTTGTTTTTGGAAACATTTGGTCAATTGTTTTTTTTATTATTTTTTTTTTGAATTTGAAATTAAATTGTATTTAATTTTTTTTAGGGAAAAAGGTTTTTAATTTGGTTTTTTGGGATATTTTTCTTTTTTAGTTATTTTAAAATATTTTTTTATGACGTTCTATAGAATAATTAATTTAAATATTAATAATATATAATTTTTTTAAAAATAAAATTTATAAAAATTTTTTCATGAATAATATAATTCAAAATAAATTTCCTACATTATATAAAACTTCAGGAATAAATAGATGTTATGTAAAAAATTGTTATTTAATTCCTTTAATTAACATAAAACAATCAAAAGGAAAATATTTTGTAGATTCAAAATGTCGAAATGGACATTATTTAAAAGATATTCCAATAAAGGAATTTTTATTAAAATCTCAAAATGTAGATTTACAAAATGAATTTTGTACATTTTGTAAATGTAATGAAAAGAAAAATCATATTAAAATTTATTTTTGTCCTGAATGTAAAAAATATGTTTGTAAAAATAATGAATGTGAAATAAAACATTATAGTAATTGTAAAGGAACTAAAAAAGAAAATTTAATAGATTTAATTAAATTTGATGATTATTGTATTAAACATGGAGAAAATTTAATAAGTTTTTGTAATGAATGTCAAAAAAGTTTTTGTTGTGATTGTACTGAACATCAAAAACATAAAATTAATTCTTTTATGAATATTGGTTTAAAATTAAATGATAAAAAGGTTTTATTTAATAGAATTTCAAAAGCATTTTTTGGATTAGAAAGAATTAAAACTTTATTTAATAAAACTATTGAAGATTTTAAAAAACAATTTGATGATTATTATGAAATGAATAAAAGTTTATTACTTTTAAATCAAATGTTTCTTGATAATTATAAAAAAGATAAAAATGGTGAAATTATTTTAAATGTTAAAAATAATGTAAAATACATAAAAGAAAATTTTTATAATCACAGTTTTAAAAATGAAAACATATTAACAAAATTAAAACATTTCAATGAACTAATAAATCAAAAAATTTACTTATTAAGAGAGAAAAAGTATATAAATCCAAAAATAGAATTTAAAATTGAAAATAATATTCAAACTTTAGAAGCACATACAGGTTATATTTATCATTTATTATTTTTGAAAGATAAAAGATTATCATCTTGTTCTTCAGATAAAAGTGTAATAATTTATAATAAAGAAAATTATACTCCTGACTTAAAAATAACTATTCATAAAGATACTGTATATTATCATATTCAATTAAGAAATGAAAATATTGTAACTTGTTCTTATGATAAAGAAATAAAAATAATCCAATTACTTCCTGAAAATAAATTTAATGTTATTCAAACTTTAATTGGTCATAATAATTCTGTTTTAAAAGTTTTAGAAACTTATGATGAAAAAATTATATCTTGTTCTTCTGATCAAACAATGAAAATTTGGGAAAAAAATGAAAAAAATGATAGTTATTATTGTATTGATTCAGTTTTAATTAGTGAAATGGATAATAATGATACTAATATTTTATTAATTAATGAAAATGAAATTGTTTCTTCTTCTGTTGAAGATAAATTATTAAAATTTTGGAATTTAAAAAAAAATTTTTCTTTAATTAAAATATTAAATGATATTGATTGTAATTATAGTAGAAATTCAATGTATTTATTAAATGATTTATATTTATTAATAGGAGGATTTGAAAGTAATAAAGGAATATATATAATTGATATTATTAGATATCAATTAATAAAAAATTGTGTTAAAAATTTAAATTACGTTGATTCTATTATTGGATTATATAATGGAACTCTTCTAGTGGGGGCATATGATAATAATAAATATTCTTTGATTAATTATAAATTTGAAAAATTAGATTTTGTTAAAATTAAATCAAAAGAAAGTGCTCATAAAGGAGAAATATTTGGTTTAATTGCTACAAATAATGGAATTGTTATTTCTTGTTCTGACGATTCAACAATTAAAATTTGGAATTAAATTAATAAATTATTTTTAATTTATAATAATTGAATACTTTTTTATTCATTCTTTCATTATATTTTTAATCAATAAATTTTTTTATATATTAATTAATTAATTAAATATATTAATTATTTTAATTTGAATTTTTTATTACTGAATCATTAATTCATTTTATTTCATGTTTTTATATTATTATTTATTATTATTATTTCCATTTAAATAATTTTATTATATTGATGAATATAATTCATTTAATAATTCATTAAAACTTTAATTTAATCTATTTGAAAACATTTTATTTTTTTTATTTCATCATAAAATATTAATTCAGGAATTCTTTCATACTTTGAATATCATTCAAAAAATGTTTTTTATATTTTCCAAAAAAAACTAAAAGAATAAAAATTCTTTAATATTTTTTTCCTTTATTTTCATCACTTCAAAACAAGAAACTGGTAAAAATAATACTTCATTTTCATGTTGAAATTCAGATATAATTTTGAACTATATATTTTAGAAATAATATGTTTATTAATAATATTTTTATTAGGTATAACTATAAATAAACCTCTTACTTAATTTTGTTTTATTGATGTTTTTCTCAATATTCTTTTTCAACATTCATTTTTTTTGAAAAAGAAAAAAAATGATTTAATAAAAATCAAATATACAGAATATCATCACTTTTATTTTTATTAAAATAATTTCCCAATTCCATAATTTCTTCTTATAATAATTTTCCAAATGATAATCTTTTTCAAAATAATTAATTTTAATTCCTTCACAAAAATTTTTTGATAAGGTTGAAAAATATATTCCTAATTTGTTTAATAAATAATCATTCATTGTTTTATAAATATTACTTTCATCTTAAAATTAGAGGATAATATTTACTCAAAATTTCGAGCAGTATAATTTTTTAATATAATTGAATAATTAGATTATATACTCATTCATATTAATTAAATTTATGAAATTCTTCTTTTTTTTGGTCTTATATTCCATTTAATATAATATAAAAATTTAATATAATATAAAGATAACATTAGTTTATCAATATTATCAATTTTACAAAAGCAAAAATCTGAGAATTATATTTTATTTAAAATCTAACATTGTTTTAAATTGTTCAACAACTTCACCTTCATTATAAAAAGGATCATTAATATTATATTCTATAATATTTTTAATTTTTTCTAAATATTTTTTTGAGTTTTGTATAAAAATATATTTCTTGGAACTGTTTTTAAAGAATTAATTTCTTCTTTTATTTTTTTAATATAATCAATATAAATTCTCCCACATGATATTATTAATCATTCTTCAAAATTAATTTTATCTAATCCATTTTTCCAAAGTTTTATATTGACTTATTTCTAATGTTTTTGTTTTAAAAGACCAATATACAACTGAAAATCAATTCCCTTTATAATTTAATCAATCCATATTAATTTTGTTTCCTTTTCCATTTCAATTAATTTGATAATTATTTTATTTAAAATTTTGAGTTTCGTTGTTTTTATTAATTTCAAAAAAATATTTATTTTCAAATATATATACATTTAAAATTGTTATAAATATGTAAAATAAATAATTTAATTATCTTTATTTGAATATTATCAAATTAAATATATTGAAAGTTATATATTTTTGAAAAGTAATGTTTAAAAAAAAGGTAAATTAAATTTTACTAATATATTAAAAATAATTTTTTTTAAATATATAAAAAACAATATTTATGCTATTAATCATGAATATTGGTATAATTAATCAATATTTATTACTAAAAAATTAAAAAAATAATTATAAATATTTAATTATTTGTAAATAACTTTTACTACAAATCTTAAATGATTAAAAAAATTACAATTATTTAATAAATTATATTTTATATATTTATTTTTAATAAAGTAATAATATATTTAATAAAATTTTTCATATAATTATATCTTTCATTTAATTTTTTTCTTTTTAATTTTAAAATTTATAAATTATTTTATTTATTCAATTTCTTTACTTTTATTGTGATTTCGTTATTCATGTTTAGAATATTTTCATTAGAATTCTTTTTATTAAAATATATTTTATATTAACCTTATTTAAAATTATAATTAATTTTTAGATTAAATTTATAAAAATTTATCATTAATTTTTGATTATTTTTTCATTAAAATGT
>Ga0256407_10008672_pt1 | contig 14824 bp, 16 predicted proteins | sample RumenRJG_04DNA_FD_193489 | JGI IMG/M metagenome (GOLD analysis project Ga0256407, IMG submission 193489) | Bovine rumen microbial communities from Lethbridge, Alberta, Canada - RJG_04 | ecosystem: Host-associated > Mammals > Digestive system > Stomach > Rumen | place: Canada: Alberta... | reverse complement strand
ACTATTACTATAACTAAAGAGGTCTTCATATGGCCTTGAGGCCACACGAAGACCTCTTTAGTTTTATTGTTGCTATATTCCCCTTTCAGCCCAATCGCCTCTGTCAAGGTTTCTATACCCTATGGCTTCGGCGATATGCAGGCTCTGCACCTGCTCTGAACCTTCAAGGTCGGCTATGGTGCGGGCCACCTTGAGAATGCGGCTGTAGGCACGGGCAGAGAGTTTCAGACGCTCCATGGCCATACGGAGCATATCCAATGAGGTGGTGTCTGGCTCTGCGAAATCATGAAGCATACGCTCCGTCATCTGAGCATTACAATGAATACCTTTATATGGTTTGAAACGCTTTTCTTGTATCTTACGGGCGGCAATGACGCGTTCACGGATAACGGCAGAGGGTTCGCCCGGTTGCATCTGCGAGAGCTGTGCAAAGGGAACGGCCTGAATCTCGCAATGAATGTCGATACGGTCGAGCAACGGGCCGCTGATCTTATTCATGTATCGCTGTATCTGACCGGGCGTGCAGACGCAGTGGTGGGTGGGGTCGCCATAGTAGCCGCACGGACAGGGGTTCATCGAGGCAACGAGCATGAACGAACAGGGGTATTCCACATTGTATTTGGCTCGGCTGATACTGATCTTCCTGTCTTCAAGGGGCTGGCGCAACACCTCTAAGACGCTGCGGCTCAGTTCGGGCATCTCATCGAGGAAGAGCACGCCGTTATGGGCCAGCGAAATCTCGCCCGGATAGGGATTGTTGCCGCCCCCTACAAGGGCTACTTGCGAGATTGTGTGGTGGGGAGCACGGAAGGGTCGCTGACTGATGAGACTGGTGTCGCGGCTCAACTTTCCGGCAATGCTGTGGATCTGAGTTGTCTCCAGACTCTCGGAAAGGGAGAGCGGGGGGAGAATGGATGGCAGACGCTTGGCCAACATCGACTTACCGCTGCCCGGAGGGCCTATCATAATGAGGTTGTGGCCTCCGGCAGCCGCCACTTCAAGGGCCCGCTTCACGCCCGCTTGTCCTTTTACGTCGGCAAAGTCGAACTCGAAGTGATTCTGTTGCTCGTAAAATTCCTTGCGTGTATCGATAATCGTGGGTTGGAAAACCGTGTTGCCATTCATGAATGCGATAACGTCGGCAAGCGTGTCCATGCCATAGACCTCCAGATTATTGACGATGGCGGCCTCACGGATATTCTGGCGCGGCACGATGAGCCCCTTGTATTTGTCTGCCCTGGCTTTGATGGCAATAGGCAGTGCTCCACGAATGGGCTGAAGGGTGCCGTCGAGTCCCAGTTCCCCTACAAGCATATAGTCTGACAGGCGGTCGGCAGTGACTTTTCCCATAGCGGCCAGAATGCCGATAGACAGCGGTAGGTCGTAGCCCGACCCCTCCTTCTTGATGTCGGCAGGCGAGAGGTTGACGGTGATTTCCATTGTCGGAAACTTGAAACCGTTGTTCAGCATGGCGGCCTTGATGCGCTCATAGCTCTCCTTGACGGCAGTATCTGCCAGTCCTGTAAGGTGAAACTGTATGCCGCGTGTCATGCTGACCTCGCAGGTCACTGCTGTCACATCCAGTCCGTTGACGGCAGCGCAATATGTTTTAACAAGCATAGTACGGTTTAGAACAACGAGTCTATTTTCTCTTTTAGGTCATTAGTACTGAGGGTTCTGGCAACGATATTCCCTTTCTTGTCGATGACGATATTGTCGGGGATGAATGCGATGCCAAGAGTAGATATGAGAGGCGAGTCCCACATCATGCCGTCACAGATGTTTGGCCATTTGATACTGTCGCTTTCTATCGTCCTCTTCCCCTCAAAGGCCGAGGCATCCATGCAGATGCTCACAACACTGATACTGTCGTGATGTTCTTTTCGCCATCGGTTGAGCTTCTGTAGTGTGTTTTGAGAGTCATAGCTCCAGGCCGACCATACCATGATGACATTGGCCTGCTTACAGAGTACACTGTCAGTCACGGTGTCGCCATTGGTATCGATGGCCGTGAAGCGGGGCAGCTTGCCCATGCTGCCAAGTTGCCTGACAGAGACCATTCGCTGATACAGCTGCAATAAGGGAATGCAGGAGGGGCGAGCCTGATGCATCTTTTCGCAGAGTTCAAAAGCCTTGGCATAGTCGGCATCGACCGCCATGATGAAATAGCGTCGCAAGAGATACTGGGAGGCAGGCGACTGCGGATGCTCAAGAATGAATGTTTCTGCTTCGTTCCTGACCTCTGGAGGCATCATTTCCTTTGTCTTCAGTCGGAACCCCGTCATAAGCTCATTATCGTCGGTACCGCTGATCTCGGTCTCTTTCAAGTGCGACACATCACCTTCGATGCTTACCCTGCTGCCTGGCTCTGCTACAATAGGAAGTTCAGAGTAGTTGGGGAATACCAGTGTAAGGATGATTGTATCGGCGAGTTCGGCATCATAGGTAAACTGCCCGCCATTGAGCATAATTGTATCTTTGCGCCCCTGTTCAAGGTCACAAAGATACAATTCTCCTTGGTTGATATTTCGGAACCTGCCTTCCAGATGGAAGTGATTTCCCCTCTCACCACATGAAAACAACAAAAGAGAAAGGAGGAAAGCGTAAAGAACAGATTTCATTTGCTCACTTTGATAAGCTCCAAGTCCTTGGCGGCATAGTCGGCCAGCGAAGGATCCTTGGCAATGGCAGCCCTCAGTGCGCTGGCAGCCTCACCGTTGTTGCCTGTGCGAGCGTTCAGGATAGCACGCAGGTAGTCTGTAGTGGCATCTGCATTCTTGACGTTTTTCAGTGTACTGGCTGCTGCCTGGTAGTTCTTGTTCAGTATCTGAGCCAATGCAGCCGAGTTCGACTGTATATGCTCAAAATCCAGTTCTGCCTGAGCGTATTTCCCCTGAGCCAGATGGAGGTTACCCAGCACCTCGTTCAGTCCGTTGGCATTAGCACCTTTGGCAATATAGTCCTCTGCACTGAGCATATCGCCTTGCTGTAGTGCCAACATACCCAGGTTGGCATTAGTCTCTGGCTGGTTGGGATTCAGTCGCAGCGCCTTGTCAAGCCACATTCTTGCTCCTTCGTAGTTGCCCTTGGCATAAGCTATACGTGCCAGATTGTTGTATGCACGCGGGTCTTGCTGATAATACTGTGTGGCCTTTTTATAGGCAGCTTCGCTGCTGGCAAGGTCATTGTCGTAGAGGGTTGCTCCGTAGAGGATTTCCTCAAGGCTCAACTGACTGGCATCGCTCTTCATCTGTTCCAGAATCTGATCGTCATCACGACCAATAAGCAGGTAGTTGATGGTCATGCGTGCACGGCGCAACTGAGGCAGAATGCCGTCGGTCAGCTCACGGAAGGCAGCCGAAATATTCTTGATCTGTTGCTCACGTTCCTCGGGATCCTGATACATTGAGAGGACACGCAGGATGACATCCTTGTCCTGGATGTCGCTGGCTGCCACCAGTTCCTGGAAGCCTTCCCAGTCCTCAGCTGTATATTTGGCATCAATGGGGGCATCCATCTTGGATTTCTTCAACTCGCCCTGCAGGTACTCGTTGGTCACGTCCTGTCGTTTGCTTGCCAGTTTCTCGTTAAGCTCAAAACCGCCATCGGGAGAGGCGTATGCCGATACCTCGATGTTATCGAGAGCCATACCTTCCTGATCAGCCACAATCTTACCAATCAGACGAACGAACTCCTGCACAGAATTGTTCTGAAGCTCGCTTTTGCGCAACTGAGCCTGTCCGATAAGGAACTTGATATTTGCCTGCTGCCGCTGCTCAGAGACACGTTGGAATTTGTCCTCGGCCAAGGCAGCATTGGCAGAAGCCAGTGTGCGCTTGTAGAGTTCCGACGTTGCAATGATGCCTGTAGCGACTTTTACAGCAGGAACCTTTACGCTCTTCTTTCCGATTTTTGCATCAAAGGTCAGGTACATATCGCTTTGCTGCATCTCAGGTGTATAGGCGAAGTTGGTGCGCATGGTATAGTTGCCGCCAACGAGATAAGAGATGGTCTGGTTGTTGCCCAGCACTTTCTCGCCTTGGAACGTAGTTCCTTCTCCATATACAGACTTCTCGCCCTGAGGTGTCTGATAGCGCAGCTGAGGTGTAACGGTTACCACGGCCTTCTTGTTCATGTATTTTTCGGGGAACATACCATTGATGGTAGCCGACACTTGCCCGGCCTGGGTCGCTAATGGGTTTGGTGTTACCTTGAAATTATCTTCTGAGAGTGAACCCAGTTTCCCTGAGCATGAGGTCAGCACCAATGCGGCAGCCGACAGCAAAAGCAATTGATTTATTTTCATTGTGGAAAAAGTTAGATAGAAGTGCCGCGAGCGGGACTCGAACCCGCACAACCATTTCTGGTCAAGGGATTTTAAGTCCCTCGTGTCTACCATTCCACCATCGCGGCAGCCGTATTGTTGTGTCGGTTTTCATAAAAACCGATGCAAAGGTACTGCTATTAATTGGAATAACCAAATTTCTTTAGTATTTTTTCACGGATTCTGCACCGAGAGGATGCCACGGTCCGGATAATAGGTCACGCGCTTGTATTGTTCCAGTGGTCTGCCCGCATCGCCTTTCACTGTGCTGTACTCGCTGTATATGTTGTATATCCGCTTACATTTCTCGCACTTGAGTTCCTGTGGATTATCGGCCCAATGGAGTTCGCTGTTGAAGTCGCAGTTGGGACACTGAAGGTCGTAGGCGCAGAGCACACCGCTATAAGTACGCCCGATAACGAGTCCGCGTTTCCTTCCCATCCTGACATAATAACTGTTGCTATTTATGACAACAGCATTCGAGATAGTCAGGTCGAGGTCTGTCTGGTCAAAAGAGCCCTGATTAGGTGTCAGTTTCAGATGATAGACACCTTTTTCCATGACGGCTTTCACAACACAGAAATCGCCCCCTGCACCTGATACGGCGCGTGTCAGCGCACTGGTGGGAAAGAGCGAGGCTTGGAAAACGAAATAACAGGTTGCCGAACTGTACTGGTTGTCAGCCTCACATGCACAACAAAGCAATGCAATGCTTAATGCATAATGCTTAATGCTTAATATCTTCACTTCTCAAGCAACTTAGCTTCTGCCTGTTCCACGCGCTCGAATCCAAAGCCCTTTAGCGTCTGTTGCATCAGCTCCGCTATCTGATCGTTCATCAGGTTGCCGATGCTACCTTCATGGGTGTGATGGATAGCCTTATTTGGTGTAAAGCGGCCTGCTTCGATATCAAGTCCCACTTTCTTGTAGGCATCGCGGAAAGGCATTCCGTTGGCAGCCAGCCGGTTAACCTCCTCGACAGAGAACATCGGGTCATAGCGTGGGTCATCCAGGATATGATCGTTCACCTCAATGCGGTTGATGATATAGGCCGTCATGCGCAAGCAGTCGAGCAACTCGTCGAAGGCAGGCAGGAAAACCTCTTTGATAATCTGCAGGTCGCGGAAATAGCCTACGGGCAGGTTGTTCATCATCAGCGTGATCTGCTGAGGAAGACTCTGCAGTTTGTTGGACTTAGAACGAATGAGTTCAAAGACATCGGGGTTTTTCTTGTGAGGCATGATGCTCGAACCTGTGGTGCATTCCTTGGGGAGCTTTACAAAACCGAAGTTCTGACAGTTGAACATACAGGCATCGAAAGCCAACTTTGCCATAGTGCCGGCAATGGTGGCGATGGCAAAGCCTACGTTGCGCTCCATTTTGCCACGTCCCATCTGTGCATAGACCACGTTATAGTCCATCGAGTCGAAGCCCAACAGGTCGGTGGTCATCTGCCGGTTCAAGGGGAACGAAGAGCCATATCCGGCTGCTGAACCTAACGGGTTGCGATTTGTCATCTTATAGGCGGCCTGAAGGAACAGCATATCATCGGCCAAAGACTCTGCGTATGCTCCAAACCACAGTCCGAACGACGATGGCATAGCCACCTGAAGGTGAGTATAGCCGGGCATCAGCACATCCTTGTATTGGTTGCTCTTGGCAATGAGCTGGTCGAAGAGGTCCTTCACCGCTTCTGCTACCAATTGCAACTGATGACGAGTAAAGAGTTTCAAATCCACCAACACTTGATCGTTACGTGAACGACCCGAGTGAATCTTCTTACCCATGTCGCCCAACTTACGGGTAAGCATCAGTTCCACTTGTGAGTGGACATCCTCAATGCCATCCTCAATGACGAACTCGCCACGCTGTGTCTGTTCGTAGATATTCCTTAACTCAGCCAACAGTACGGGCAGCTCTTCTTTTCCGAGCAGTCCGATACTCTCGAGCATGGTAATATGAGCCATGCTTCCCAATACATCATAAGGTGCCAGATAGAGATCCATCTCGCGGTCTCTGCCCACGGTGAAGCGTTCTATCTCGCTGTTTATCTCAAAGTCTTTTTCCCAGAGTTTCATATAGGAGTGGTATGTTATTATTTTTCTTTATCGTCTTAATTGATGAGACCAACATGGCAATAACTTCGTTGCAATCATAGGTAAGACTGTTGAATCCATTGTCATCTAAGAAACCTGTGTCATGTAAGTTTAACCAATTCATTGTCTCATTTGCTTCTTTGAGAGCTATGTGAAGTTTTGATGAGAAGTCTGAAGGACTTTGTGCAAACTCTGATTCATGAACATTTGCAGAATAACTTTTTATATGCAGTGGGCCACCTTCTCTTCTGTAGTTTGTCATAACAGCGGTAGCAAATTCTTCATTCTTCACTCTTCATTCTTCACTTATACATAGGGAACCTGTGCCAGTGCGTCGGCGATTTTCTCTACTCCGTCTTGAATAGGACCGCTTACCATGGCAGCCAGCATGAAGGGAATGTCGGCCTTCACCGTGACCTTCATCTTCGAAGCGTTCTCGTTGACAGGAAGCACCTGAATCCAGAGGTTAAAGGGCATAGGCGACTGAGTTGTCTCGAACTTCACGCACTTAGGTTCTTCACGCTCTACGATGCGCAGGGTAATCTGGCCTACAGGGTCTACATTGATGGTGACAGAGTCCTGGTCGAACGAGAACTCTTTGAGCTTATCCTCAGGGATGCGGTCGCGTACGCGCTCCAGATTACTCAGGTCGCTGATATTGCGATAGACGGCCTCCTGTGAATAAGGCACCTGCTTAATGCTACTTTCAAATTTCTTCATAACTACTGCTTAAATGCCCCATACACTGGGATCTTTTCTCCATTCAGCCAGTACGGCTTTCTCTTCTTCCTTGATATAGCCCGTCTCGGCGGCCTGCTCGATAACGGCATCGTAGTTGCTCAGGGTAATGAGCTTCACGCCAGCCTCACGGAAAGCCTCCTCGGCTACGGGGAAACCATAGGTGAACGAGGCTACCATGCCGATGACCTCAACGCCATATTCGCGCAGAGCAGCTACAGCCTTTAGTGAACTGCCACCAGTAGAAATCAGGTCTTCCACGACGATGACCTTTGAGCCCTTCTTAATCTCACCTTCCACCTGATTGCCCATACCGTGATCTTTCGGCTTCGGACGAACATAGCAGTAAGGAAGACCCAGCTCCTCAGCAACCAATACACCCTGAGCGATAGCACCAGTAGCCACACCAGCTACGGCCTCGGCCTCGGGGAACTGCTCCTGAATGACGTGACAGAGCTCCAACTTCACGAACGAGCGCAGGCTGGGATGACCCAAGGTCTTGCGGTTGTCAGTATAAATAGGTGATTTCCATCCACTGGCCCATGTAAACGGCTCGTTGGGTTGCAACTTGATGGCTTTGATGTCCATCAGTTTCTGAGCGAATTGTTTCTTGATATCCATAGCGTTATGTTGATTTTTGCCTGCAAAGGTAAGAAAAAAAAGTGAAGAGTGAAGAGTGAAGAGTGAAAAATTTGCTGCCGCTCTTCAATTTTCAGTTTGTTTACTCTTTTGTGTAACCGATGGAGAGGACGCTTAGGCGTACATTATCGGCCTTGGCCAATTCCTGTCCGCAGGCAATGACGGTGGCACCTGTTGTCACGATGTCATCAATGATGAGCAGATGCTTGCCTTTAATCTTGTCGGCATCAACCAGCAGGAATGCTTCGTTCACGTTCGCACGCCGCTCCCAGACATTGTCTTGATGCGTCTGGCTCTGCGTGAAATGCTGACGCACTACCACTTTATCGTAAACAGGCAGACGTGTGATGTGACTGATGCCACGCGCTACCTGCATACTCTGGTTGTAGCCTCTTTGCCTTTGGCGCTTGCTTGTGATGGGGACAGGTACTATGGCATCGACATCGTTGAAAAAGCCTGTAGGCTGATGTCTTAGTGCCAACTGTTCGCCAATATCCTCGCCCAGCATGGCCTGACCGTGGTATTTCAAGTCGTAGATCATCTTGCTGGGATCGGAATGGGGACGGTAGTAGAACCAGGCCGATGCCTTTTCTACGGGGAACTGTCCCCAAAACAGGCGAGCCATGGGGTTGTCGTAGGGTGACTCCATAAAGGGTGTCACCTCCAATTCTGCATCACAGTCAGGACAGAGAAGCGACTCCTCCGGCGAGAGTCTGCCTCCGCAGATAGCACACCTTCGAGGGGCAATCATGTCCAACAGACTAGTCCAGAAACTCGTCCTCATCCTCTACTTCTATGCATTGTTTGATGATATCCATAGTAAAGCCTCGTCCCAAAGCGAACTTGATGAGCTTCATAGTGAGTTCGTATTCACTTTTTGCCTTGATGCTCTTGCGTTTCTGCTTCAGCATGGGTCGCAGAATGCTGAGATATTCCTCGTCGTCTACCTCGTCGAGCAGGGGTTTGCTGATATGTTCATCGATACGTTTCATCCATAGGGCCTGCTCTACCTTGCGCCGTCCCCATTTGTTATAGCGTATCTTGTCGTAGATAAATGCGTGGGCAAAGCGTTCGTCATCTATATATCGCTCTGCAATAAGACGACTCATCACCTGTGCCTGTTCCTCTTCGCTGACACCCCATTGTCGCATTTTTTCTATCATTTCCTGCTGACAATGTTCGCTGCGGGCACACAGGTCTGTGAGTTTCTGGTAGGCCTGCTGACCTGTCATCTCTTTCTTTACAACCATGATTTGGTGAATCTTTGTTTGCCGAACTGGTCATTTCTGACCTCAATGTGTGAAAATCCTTCCTCGCTTAGCATCTGTTGCATCTCGTCAGCATATAGTGGGTTGATCTCGAAAAAGAGTTGTCCGCTTGGTTTGAGAGCTCTTGCGGCATAGCGAGCGATGGCACGATAGAACAGCAACGGATCGTCATCAGGTACAAAGAGTGCCAGTTCCGGCTCATGCTCCAATACGTTGCGCTCCATTCCTGCGCGTTCCTTATTACATATATAGGGCGGATTGCTGACGATTATATCGAATTGAGAATTGAGAATTGAGAATTGAGAATTGAGGACATCCACTTTCTCGAAAGACACGTGAACATTGGCACGTTTGGCATTCTCAGATGCTATGCGCAGGGCATCGTCGCTGATGTCCCATGCCGTCACTTCTGCATTCGGTATCTCTGCTGCCAGCGTGCAGGCAATACAGCCGCTGCCTGTGCCGATGTCGAGAATGTGCCCCTTCCATTTGGAGGGGGTCGGGGGGAGGCTCCATTCACAGAGTTCGTAGGTCTCCGGCCTGGGAATCAGCACGCCTGGCTCCACATGGAACGTCCTGCCCCCAAACTCTGCCTCGCCCAACACATACTGCACGGGTTCGCCCGTCTCCAGTCTTTGCGCCAAATGTTCCAACTCATCCTGCCCATCGGCAGAAAGATCATCCATCTTTCCGCAAATAACATCAGTCCACGACAGTCCGAAACGCACGTCAAGTACCATGCGGACGATGGCTTTCGCCTCGTCAGCATCATAAACGGTGGTCAGTCTGTGCCAGAATGCATCATAGTTCATATCCTTCTATATAACTAACCGTTATTACAGCTGTTTGTATGGGAGCGCGGGCGTCCTCGCCCGCAATGGTGGCGGGCGAGGACGCCCGCGTTCCCATAGTTTGCTGCAAAGTTATGCCTTTTCTTGTGACCGTTGTCTGGTCGTGCAATGACCGAAGCCCGGTCATGCCGTGACCGATACTTGGTCATGCCGTGACCGATACTTGGTCATGTCGTGACCAATGCCTGGTCATACCGTGACCGATGCCTGGTCATCATGTGACCAAGGCCTGGTCATCGGATGACCAAAAAACGGTCTCCGTTTTGGTCAATTCGTTTTGATGCGTAAAAGGCTTAGTGGTCGAAGTCGTAGACAGAGGTGTAGTGGTCGAACTCCAGCCCCTCGCTATAGCCCCGGTTACGGAACAGTCCGATGATATGCTCCTGCTGTGCAGGCGAGAGCAGGCGCCGCCCCAGCTTGTAGCGCGAGTAGGTGCCGTTGCCGCCCAAGTATGCCTTTATGCTGTTGCGCAGCACTAACTCGTCCTTGCTCTTCACCTCGGCAAAGATCCTGTCGAAGCCCCATGCCATCCGCTTCAGCTCGGCCTTGCGGAAGTGGGGGCAGCTGCTCTTGCTGAGCACGCTGGGCAGTACGGTGTTCGCCGTGGTCAACTTCTGGTCTATCTGTTCGCCTGCTATCCAGCGCAGGCATTCCGTATGCTTCACACAGGCACTGTTAAAGCAATAAACGTAGCCAGGAGGCACTTGTCTCTGGTCTATCACAATATCTGTTGTTTCCATTTTTCCCATTGTTTTAAGTGTACACGATGCAAAGGTACAATTTATTTTCCATCTTCTTATTACATTTCCCGTCTTTTTTCATCCAAGATTAGAATATATTTCGTATATTTGCACCGTGTTTATCGCAAAAGGGAATAATTATGAATGCAGTATCACTTAATAATTTGTGGAGCTATCTGCAAGGACTCTCGCTCTCTGCCAGCAACCAACGCTGGCTGGGCGAACGCCTCATTGAGGCTTCTGCTGCACATACTACAGCAGTAAACGAGGAAGAGTTGAAATTAAAAAAGTTGAATGAACTTTTCGGCGCATGGAGTGGACAAGATGGAGAGCAGATAGAAGCCGCAGTCAGAGAAGCACATCTTATCCATCCATTGGGCGTAAGATAGAGAACTTCGACATGGCAATCGGTGCTACCGCTTTACGCCATAAGATGGTGATGGTTACTGACAATGTAGACCATTTGGAACGCATCCGTGATATAGAGATAGAAAACTGGAAGATTAACGAGCCAAAAGTGTAATAAGAATAATGTGTAACCCAAATAAAAACAGAATTGCCTATGGGCTGAGAAATAAATAGAAGCAGTAGCGAAACGCTAACAGGGGAAACATCCGGCAAGGCCGATGCCCCCGCAGAGAAACTAATTACCTAAATCAATAACTCACGGCGTTTCTGCTCTAAGAATACTTATTGCAGTCTCGTTCTAATAATGATAATGTATGAGCTATAAATATGTGAAAAGTATGAGATTATGTTTCTTCTTTTTATGTTTGACAGTATTTAGCTTATCTGTATTTGCTCAAACAAAGAAAGATGTAACAAGTCAATATATAAAAAATGCTGACTGTTCCTCTTTGGACGGTTGGGACTATTGGGGGCATGACATTCCAGAATATCTGGATGGATCATGGGCTACTTGGCATATTTACAATTCTGGGGATTATAGCAGTTTTGATAAACCTTTTATCGAACGCTGGGTTTACAGAGGAACAATTTTGGAAGATGGAGCCTTGTCCCAGACCATTACGGGCCTCACAAATGGAAAGTACAGGGTTGAAGCCGACATCATTGCTTGTCAGCAACAGGGAGGTACGGGAAACGAGACTGGTACTTTCCTCTTTGCTTCGAGCGGCTCTGATAGAGTGGCAATAAACACATGTACTCAGAATGGAGTTCCACAGCATTTTGCAGCAGAAGTAGATGTCTTGAATGGTACACTGAAGATTGGTTTTGAGACCATAAATAGTCAAATGAACTGGATTGCCATTGACAACTGGAAACTGTACTACATGGGGGAACCTTCTCCGCCTTGCTCAATTCCTGTTATTACCTATACAAATGGTGAGATTTCCTTTAGCTGTGAAACGGAAGATGTTCAGTTCGTTTCAGAGATATTGAGCGATGATGTCAAGAAGTACGATGAAGACAACATTCAACTATCATTTGCTTACAACATTAGTGTATATGCATCAAAAAACGGATATAGAAACTCTGATGTGGCAACTGCAACTCTATGTTGGATTGAACAGGAGCACGGCCCAGAAACTACTATAGAGGATTATTCGCAAATACCATCCATGAAAATGCTGATTCAGCACTTCAACGGCCAACTGAACATACAAGGTTTGCCAGACGGAACCATTGTTAGAGTATATGATATAAATGCAACATTCTTGGGGACAACAGTAAGCTATGATGGAATGGCAATTGTAAATATTAAGACAGGAATAGGCGAAGTGGTCATTCTAAAAGTTGGTAACAACTCCATCAAAGTTGCCTTAAAATAACAGAGAAGACAAAGAGACAAATAAGATAACGCAAATCACTAAACAGAGCAAATATGACATAGAAGAATCATTAAGTAGCGAAACGCAAATAGGGATAGCATTCGGCCAGGCCGATGACCCTACAGAGAAACTAATTACCTAAATTAATAACTCCGGCGTTTCTGCTCTAAGAAGACTTTTTGATATAACTTGGACTTCGAGTCCTTGTTCTCGTTTTTGCAAATACCGCCAAAACATTTGTACCAGAGAACAAGCGATGAAGGGTTCACGTCCTAGGGCGTGAATTGTTCGTGCTTTTCTTGGTACTTGGGCCACTTGGCGGTAGCCTGCAAAAACGGAAAAGCTACAGAGCAGTTCCGTCCTTTTTTAATTACTAATTATCATCTATGAAACATTTTTATCTGAAAACTTTGGTGCTCTCACTAATGTGCATAGTGGGAGCAAATACTTTTGCCTATGACTGCGAGGTCGATGGCATCTACTACAATCTGAACGAGAACAATAAAACTGCGACCGTTACTTATAACAAACTTACATTTCATCAAGACCATACTGTATCTAATAGTTATTCAGGAGATATCGTCATTCCAGAATACATCCGTTATTCTAAACAGATTTATAGTGTGACCGCCATCGTAGATGCATTCTATGGCAGCACTATAACAAGTATCACCATCCCCAACAGCGTGACCAGTATCGGAAGCCATGCATTCTACAAATGTTATGACCTTACAAGCATCGACATCCCCAATAGTGTGACATCCATCGGAAAGTATGCTTTCGCGTATTGTCCTGGCCTAACTTCCGTCACCATTCCCAACAGTGTGACCAGCATCGAAGACGGTGCGTTCCAATATTGTTCTGGCCTGACATCAGTTACAATACCCAGCAGCGTGACATCTATTGGAAGCGGTGCGTTCATGGATTGTACCAACTTAACTCAAGTAACACTAAACAATAATATCATTGTTTCAAAAACATATACGCAATCCTCTTGCATTTCCAGCATATTTGGCAGTCAAGTAAAGGAATATATTATTGGTGACGAAGTGAAATCTATCGGTGACTATGCGTTTTATTGGTGTAAAGACCTGACTAAAATGATTATTCCCAACAGCGTAACAACAATAGGTCTCTCTGCTTTCAGGGATTGTACTGGTCTAACTACCGTCACCATCCCCAATAGTGTGACCAACATTGGAGACTACGCATTCTGTAATTGTATCTAAACGGGTATAAACAACCAGGAATATCTAATACCAACTACGTATAAAATACTCATTTTCAATAACTTTTGATTTTTAACACTTGATGGCTGGAATTTGGTGGTAACCGAATTTCAGTATATTTTTGCAACGTATTTCTACCGCGAGGAATTTACGGGGCCTGAAAATCGTCATTCTGCGGACTCAGTTTACAAAGGGTTACGACGGGGTGCAAAGGGTGACAAAACAGGACAGACGGATTCGGAGAGAGTCACGATGCGGACGGAGTTGACATAGGGTGACGAACGTGAAGCATGGTTGACTCAACGGTAGGGGAAAAGAAAATGTACGTAAAACCATCAAAAGAGTATTGAAAATGAAGCAAGTTAGAAAGTGCAAGTATTGTGGAAAGGAGTTCGTGGCGAGGAGCGGAATGCAGAAGTATTGCTGCGAGGAGTGTCAGACGAAAGCAAAGGAGGCACGTAAAAAACGGCAGCAAGATTTTATGAATGCCGTGGAGCCAGTGATTGGGTTGCAGAATCAGGAGTATCTGACGTTTGCCAAGGCAGCGATACTGATGGGGTGTTCGCGGCAGTACGTTTACAAGTTAGTGAACGAGGGGAAACTTGCGGCATCGAGAATCAGCAGCAGGATGGCGTTTATCAGAAAGGCTGATATTGAGAAGATGCTGGCGGGGAATCCGTATCACAGAGTGCTGCCGACGAACAGACCCAAGAAAGCATCTGTGCCAACATCGAAAAAGGAGGTAATAGAAGCCAAGAATTGTATGGATGATTCTCAGGAGTCGGAGGTGCTTGATTACATTTCTGGCGAGGAAGTCATGCGCATCTATAAGGTTAAGAAATCATGGCTATATACTTCTGCTAAACGGAACCAAGTGCCAGTATGTAGGATTTCCGGGATGAACTACTACAGCCGCAAGCACATGGACGCATTGTTTGGCAAGTCGGCTGAAGTGGAGGCCGTTAATGAGTGGCTGACTATGAAAGATGCTCAGGAACTCTACGGCATGAGTGCTGCATCTGTCCGCTCCAACGCTTATCGCCATCATATTCCGACAAAGCGTGAGTATGGCCAGACCTATTACTCCAAAGATCATTTTGAACAGTTGAGACGCACCGACATCGTGAATGATGACAGCTACTACACAGC
>Ga0256407_10008671_pt1 | contig 14825 bp, 9 predicted proteins | sample RumenRJG_04DNA_FD_193489 | JGI IMG/M metagenome (GOLD analysis project Ga0256407, IMG submission 193489) | Bovine rumen microbial communities from Lethbridge, Alberta, Canada - RJG_04 | ecosystem: Host-associated > Mammals > Digestive system > Stomach > Rumen | place: Canada: Alberta | collected... | reverse complement strand
ATATTAAATCTATTTAAAGGAGGATCTGGAATTCTATGGCTTACAATAATAAGAAGAAAAAGAGTTTCTTCGCAGAGCAACGGGAATCCAATACGAATCCCAACTTCTTCAATAATATGGATAGCAATCTTATTAGAAATAATGTAAAAAGAATTATTAGAGATATTTCTGATGATATTATTATTCCTGAAGATTATATTTATTTTACAAATGCTAAAGTTCTTAATGCATGTATTCAAGAATCTTATGAGAATTTCCAGAGTTGTCAGACTTTGAGACATGCATTAACTGCGTATAGAACAATTATCTTGCCTAATGGAATGGTAACTCCTGATGTAGATATTAATCAGGATTATATTCTTACTGCAACTGAGCTGAGTAAGATTTCAGCCAAGGAAAATGTATGGGCGACAGCATATAAGATCTTTGTAGATATTTCTAGAGGGGCTGACCCTAAGAGTACTTTGATCTTTATTACTAGATTTCAAAAGCAGATTATTAAGAGCCTCTAAAACATTTAAATAATTCTAGGAGTACCGAGAATTGATTTCTCGGTACTTCATTTTATTCAGATTTGGAAGGAGGCTTCTCTATAATGGCAGATAAAGCTGATGTTATTAAGTGGAGAGATACGCTTAAAGCTGGATTAAATCTTCCATTACGGATTGACTTTGATAATAATTACCATGCAGATGAATCTATCCCTCTGAATTACGTGAAGTGGGATGACACCAATGGTATTATTTACATTTTTAGATTATCTAATTTAACAGATACTACTCATCCAAGTAATAAGCAGCAATTTATTTCTGTATTTTCTAGCTTATACGACTATATTCAGTATATGGAGGTTGCAAAACTTCCTCTAAGTAAGTTAGATGATTTATTTAATTCTATTGAATCTAGCGGATCCCCATTCAATGGGCAGTTTAAAGATAATATCAAACATGCATTTGAATTGGCTCTGCATAATGATAGATTTGATCTGTCTCATAATGAGATTAATGCTATGACTGGATTCAAAGTTGAAAGTGAAAAAGATAATTATTATGCTGGCAAATTCGATGAGTCTTTCAAAGAAACCAGAGAACATGCTAGACATAATGAATATATTAAAAGTTTAGAAGAATCTGAAGAAGATTCTGGTAACAATCAAACAGACCCGTAAGTATAAATTTACAACCTAGTAAACTAAAAGATAATTGAATATTATAGATTAGAATAGGCGTGAGTCTATTCTAATCTATAGTCCCAATTGTACCAACCACACATACTATTATCTTAGGAGGAAATCAATATGCAGAATATGTATTATGGTGGTTATCAGCAGCCCATGGATCCCAACCAGTATTTTGGGAATCCCATGATGCAGAACCAGATTGTTACTTTTAACAATCAGAACGCTCTGACCAATGAGGAAATCCAGAAGCTTAAGAACACTCGTCCCTCTACCACTGCTCTGAATCTGAACATTGATGAGGACGAAATGCTCAGAGCTATGTGCACTCATAAGGATAATGGCAGAGATGTCGTTCAGCTTGTCAATGATGGTAGTGGCGATGTTTATTGCCCCATCTGTGGCAAGAGATGGAATCCCACTCCTGTGACTAAGGAAGAAGTTCAGGAAGCCCTGGACAAGCTCATCAGTTATATGCAGAACAGCAAGTGGGTTGGTGAATATCCGGCCAATGTTGTTCGTGAGTATTTTGTGATGATGCCTCTTCTGGAGAAGTTCCCTGATCTGTATGCGTACGGCCAGAAGAACTTTGATAGGTATCTGAATCAGCGTGGATTCTATTCTGCAGGCGATGCCAACGTCTATGGTCAGTACAATTCCATGTTTGGCCCTGGTATGGGTTATGGTGCTCCTATTTATCAGCAGCCCATGTACCCCCAGCAGCCCAATATGGGTTACTATCAGCAGCCCCAGGTTCAGCCTCAGCCCGCTGCTCCTAACGTGAATCCTATGCAGCAGCCCGTATATGGTCAGCCTGGATATAATCCCCAGTTCGGTGATCAGGCCAATAATATGATGGGTGGAACCTATTATCAGCAGCCTGGTTACGGCCCTGGTCCTCAGCAGTTCAACCCCGTGTATGGTAATGCTGCTGTTCCCCAGCAGCCCCAAGTAGCTCCCCAGCCTGCTCCTCAGGTTCAGCCTCAGCAGCCTCAGGCTCAGGCAGCACCTCAGCAGCCCGCTACTGTAACCACTGATACTAAAGTGGAACTCTAATTAGATAATAAGTCTAAACATAGGGATGAGGCTTAAATGCCTCATCCCTTAAATACTCAAATTTGTAGTTTTTTAATTTGAAATAAACGTAAAAATAATTAGTTTAGGAGGTCGATATAAATATGGCTGAAATAAACAAACAGAAAGAGATAAAAATTATTGAAGATCCCGTAGAAGCGGTTAGAAAACTTCCTGATGTTTATATTGGTAGAACTGGAAACCCTGGATTTCTAAATATGTTTAGAGAAATCCTACAGAATAGTTTAGACGAAATTATTAAAGGAAATACACTTGATAAGAATATTGTAGTTTCATATGATGCTAGATCTCATATGGTTATTATCGAAGATAATGGGCAGGGGATTGATTTATCAATGCTTGAAAAGGTATTCTCTGTATTGCATTCATCTTCTAACTATGATAAAGTAGAAGGCTCTGGAGATTATTCTTCTGGTAAGAATGGTATGGGTGCCACTATTACCAACTTCTTATCCAGAATATTTATTGTTGAGTCTTATAGAATGGATGGCACTGCAGCTAAAGTAGAATTCGAAGAAGGATATATTTCTAAAAAGAAGATTCAGAAAATTAAATGCCCTAAGGGTAAACATGGTTTAATTACTACTTTTGAACCTTCTGATATTATGGGAAATATTGATATTGACGATGAACAAATTGAAAACTTAATTAGACAATTAACTCTGCTTAGTTCTATTGGGACAAAAGTAGTGTATAATGCGATCACCCCCAAAGGAATGAAGCGCAGAGTAATTATAGAAAATAAATATGGTATTTTTGAAATGCTTAGCGGAATTTGTGAGAAGCCATTGTTTGAGCCTATCTATTTCTCAACTGGTAACGGTACTATGGAAATAGAGTGCTTATTAACATATGATATTAAGAATATGGATGATCCACATATTTTATCATTTGCAAATATGTGCCCCACCACAGGTGGAACTCATGTAGATGGTTTCTTAGATGGATTGATTAAGTATGTTAGAGATTATATGAATAAGATTTATCTTGCTAATAATAAGAAACTTAGTGTTACAGCTCCTGATATTCGTACAGGACTTAGAGCTATTGTTTCTATTAAACATTTATACCCATTATTTAGTGGTCAAAGTAAAGAATATTTTTCTGAAGCAAGTATGAAGCCATATGCTTCTGAAGTAACTATGGTTGCTATTGATGAATGGACTAAGAAAGCTCCTTCTGATTTGCAGAAACTTGGAAAATATCTCAAGGAAGTCTGTGAATTAAGAATGAAGCAGGATAATGAGAAGATTAAAATTTCTGATAAATATACCAGCTCAGTTATTTCTGGCATGCCAGCAAAATATAAAAAGCCTAATGGTAAAGGTCCATTTGAATTATGGATAGTAGAGGGAGATTCTGCTTGCAGTTGTATGGAAAATAATAGAGATAAGCAGCATCAAGCAATATTCCCTATTCGTGGTAAATTAATTAATGCTCTTACTGTACCAACTAAGAGATTTTTTGAAAATGAAGAAGTTGCTAGTATGGCAAAAATCTTTGGTTATCAATCTTATCAGGCGCATTTCGATCCTGATAAATTCAAACCAGAGAAAGTTGTTATAGCGACAGATGCAGATGCTGATGGTTCCCATATTGCAAGTCTGCTGTTAATGATGTTCCTTAAATATTATCCATTTGCCTTATCTGCCGGTAAGGTCTATGTAGCAAATCCGCCTTTATATGGAATTCCTATGGGAAAGAATAAGATGAAATTCTTTGCCAATAATATTGAATATATTGAGTACGTTCAGTCTGTATTCTGTAAAGATAATATAATTGCTGATAGTAAAAAGAAACAGCTTACTAGATCGGCTATAGTTAAGCTTCTTTATAATAATATGGACTATATCAAATTCATCACTCATGTGGCTAACACGTATGCTATTAATCCTAGATTTTTAGAATTCTTATTGTATAATAGGGGACTGAATTTCAACAAGTTCAAATTTACAATTGAAAAGGCTTATCCATTTACTAAAGTCACTAAGGAAAATGGAATCATAATGATTCATGGATTAGTAGATAGCCTATATCAGACAGTATTCTTTAATGATAGATTAATTTCTGAGTGTAAACCAATAATCAATCTGATTGATAGATCTGATAAGTATTATTATATGAATAAGAAGAAATGCACATTATATGATATTTTATATGCATTCTCTCAAGCAGAGCCTTCTAATATTACCAGATATAAAGGCTTAGGCGAAATGCCACCTAGATTGTTAGGAGAAAGCACTGTTATTCCAGGTTATGGAAGAACGCTTAAACAATATACAACAGATGATGTAAAGAGAGAATTAAAATATATTGCTTCTTTACAATCTGATAAATCTGTATTTGTACAAGGAGTTAAAGTTCGTAAAGACGATATTATTTAAAATATTAGATACCCCAGAGGATTTCTCCTCTGGGGCTTTTATTTTTTATATTTAATTACCAATAGTATTACCTTCAGCATCTTGCTTACCAGGCTGATCAACATCCCAGTCACCAATGCTTAAATCACCATTACCAATATTTTCACTAAGCTCTTGAATTTGAGACTTCAATTCAGCATTCTCATTCTCAAGAGTAGTAACCTTACCACTAAGGGTTGCGTTTTCATTTTCAATAGTAGTAACCTTATTTTTTAAAGTAACATTTTCTGTTTCAAGATTAACAATCTTAGTACTAAGATTTGTTACGGTTTCAGTAAGAGCATCAAAATCTGCTTTAGAGATTTCGGAACTACTACCCCCACCACCAGGAATACTATCGCCATCAATAAAATTACCATCTGCATCAACTAAATCAGATACTTTATGCGTATGATGCATAATATCTTGGTACTCTTCAATAGTAATATAACGAATACCATTAGAAGCATTTTGATAATTAGTTTCATTATCTATTGTAATCAATGGGAACTTAGATCCGTATTTATTAACAGCCATATTGTATTACCTCCGATTTTATTTTCATTATGTATTTTACTACATTACTAGAATGTAAAAAAATATATGCAACACTACATATAATTACTACAATAGAAAATTATTGTAGGTAGATATCCAATATTTGTCTTAATTATAATGGAGGTAATCAAAAATGATCAAAGGCTATAATCAGAAGCAGAACAAGAGATACAACCCCAGAGATAACCAGTTTAAGGTTGGCTTTGCTCTGCCCGATGACGTTTCCCAGTCTGTTGCTGATGAGATCACTGAGATTCTCAGCACTACCAAGTTTAATAAAATTTCTTTCCCAGTAAGCACCTATCGGTATTATATCAATAGCGATGTTAATGAAAGTGATACCAGAGTTATCACTATTGGTTACATCAAGAGCTATGATGCTGAAACCGGTAAGTTCACCATTGTTATCTTCAACAACAATAAGGGTGTTATTGAAACGTTTGCCAATCCTACTCTGGAGATCGTTTTCTCTGAGTATAATGGTAAGCTTGGCTGCATCACTAAGCTGAATGTTATTGACCTGCCGGTTAATGATTCTGATGATGATGCTGTTGTTGATAACTTCGAGGACGATCCCGAATAATACTCTTCAGATATCTAATCACAATTCATACACTTCCTTCTTTTATAAATACTGGTAGGATTAGTCCTACCAGTATTTATATCGTTTAATTAATCATTTGATTGTATATTATATTTATGAGTAAAAATATTGATTGCTTAACTTAAATATAATTGATCGGAGGTGTAATAAATTTATGAAAGATAATATCGTACCAGTAGATGTACGAAAGCAATATATGGCAGATATGCAAAGATACTCATTATATGTATTATATGAAAGATATATACCAGCAATTGACGGTCTTAAGCCTGTACAGAGAAGAATCTTATATTGCATGTGGCATGATATCAAATGCACTAGCTTAGGCACAAAAAGAAAAAGTGCTAACACTGTGGGTACAGTGATAGCTAAGTACCACTCTCATGGAGATTGCCTGGGTGCCTCAACGTGCGTGTTTACGTTGTCTGGGGAGCTAAAAAATATTGAAGATATGTATAACTCTGGAATTAGATCTTTTGAATCTTTAGGAGTTAATGAAACAACAGGTAAGGTTGAACCTATTGTAGTTACCAATCTTAGAATTGGCCAATATACTAACAAGATTTATCATATCTATCTTAGTAATGGTACTGAAATTAAATGTACTAGTAATCATCCTATTATGTTAAATAATGGTATGTATGTACAAGCAAAAAATATTAGAGCTAATAATATGCTTAACACTGCACATTATTATATGTATTCTAGCAATACAGATTTAAGGCCCAAAGTTAATGGTAAATTAATTCAAGATATTGTTTGGGAGCATTATTATGGTAAACTCCCTAAGGGATATGTAAAGCATCATATTGATGGTAATAAATTTAATAATTCTATTAATAATTTAGCTATGATGACAAGAGCAGAACATGCTTTAGAACATGGAGATTACAATACAGGTCTTGAACTTGGCAGAATTGCTATGAAAGATCCTACTACTGTAGCCCATGCTAGAAATTATGTTAAAAATAAGAAATTAATTGCATTGGTGAATAAAGACCAAACTTATAGAAAATTCCGTAAAGTTATAGATAATATGATTATTAATAATCTTCCTATAACTGAAGAGGTGTATGAAACTTATAGAGATTCTGTATATAACCTTCCTAGGATTAGCACATTAATTAAGGATGGTAGATACGGATCTACGTTTGAAGAATTAGTCGCTTTTAAGCTTAAACCTGTAACAGAAATGTATGCTGAAGCCGAAAGCAAGAAGCAATTATTATATCATATTATTGATAATGAACAAATTAAAAATGAATATGAATATCATAGAAATCATAATGTAAAGCATATATACTTTGGAAACTTTGATAATATGATTTATATGGGATTACCAATAACTTATGAAAATTATATCAGAAATTTCCCTATAACAAGCGATAAGTTTAATGAATATGAATTTAATAAATTACTTTCTTTATATCATAAAGAAAGATTATTTGTTACTGGAGTTTACGTTGAAGATGTAGATAATGTCCCCATGTATGACTTCACTGTAGATAGTACGCATAATATGTTATTCCCCATGATTGGTCCTAATGATAATTTCGAGGACTTTCCTATGGTGTGTATGCACAATTCAGCGGTCTATGAAGCAATGAAGCCTATGACCAATTGGTATGAGATAAAATGCCCGCTTATTGTTTACGATTCTAACTCTGGATCTATTCAGGGCGGACCTCAAGCAGCAATGAGATATACGGAATCTTGTTTATCTCAGTTTTCTATGGATGCATTATTTGGTGATTTAATTGAAAGCAAAATGGTAGTAGATTGGTCAAAGACATTTGACAATCATACCGAAGAACCAGATCTGTTACCAATTAAAATCCCATTACTCTTAGTAAACGGAACGTTTGGAATTGCAATTGGTAGAAGAATTGAGGTCCCTAAACATAGTTTGAATGATGTAATAGATGCAACTATAAATGTATTAAAGAATCCTAACGCTAAAGTGATTTTAATTCCTGATCCTTGCCAGAAATGTGAGGTAGTTGATACTGATTGGAAAAAGATTTCTAATATGGGATTTGGATATTTTACTGAGAGAGGTATAGTAGATATTGAATCTGATAAAAATGGCAATCAGATTCTTCATATAAGATCTATGCCTGACATGATCTTCGCTAATACTGTATTGGATAAGATTGAAGATCTTATTAAAGAAAATAAATTAGTCCAGATTAATGATATTCAAGATCATTCTACAGAAGAACAGCTTGATATTTGGCTTATTCTTAAGAAGGGTTCTGATGCTGAATATGTGAAGCAGGTTCTCTATAAGAATACTCCATTACAAGATACTAAACGTGTCAATATGGAAGTAATGATCGGTGATGAAATTAAGAGATTGAGCTACAAAGCATATATTGTAGCATTTATTGAATTAAGACGTAATGTAAAATTTAGATTATACAATGCTAGGCTTCAAAAGGCTGAGACTAGATTGCATACTATTGAATTATTTATTGCCATTTTAGAAAGTGGTGATGTTGAGAATATAATCCATGCAATCAGAAATCAGAAACCTAGCGAGGAAGTACAACTCATAGAATGGTTAATGAAGAAGCTAAAGATTACTGATCTGCAGGCTAAGTTCATTCTTAATACAGAAATTAAGAAGCTCTCTAAAGGAAATCTTAATAGATATAAAGAAGAGCAGAAAGAGCTCAATAAGCAGGTTAAGCATTATATCAATATGATTACTAAACCTGAGCTTATTGATAAAGAAATTGAAGAAGAATTATTAGAGATTAGAAAGAAATATGGACAACCGAGAAAGTCTGTAGTTATTTCTGAGGCAGAAGCATCCGATATTCCTCAGGGGACATTTAAGATTGTTGTGTCTGAAATGTCTTTTATTAAGAAGATGCAAGTAACGGATCCTATAAAGCTTTCTAAGGGAGATAGTCCTAAATGTATTACTGTTGGAGATAATTCTAAGGATCTGTTATTATTTGATGAAATGGGTAAGGTGTTTAGATTACCGATTCATAAGTTGGCATTTACTGACAAGAATTCTCCAGGAATAGATATTAGAATGGTATTAAAGAAGCTTACAAGCAATATTGTATCAGTAATGTATCTTCCAATTATTGAGAATCTTGCTAATAAATCTTCTAAATACTTTATCGTTACCGTTACTAAACAAGGATTAATTAAGAAGATGGATCTTGATGATATTATTTCTGCGACTCCATCTGGAATTATTTATTCTAAGCTGAATAAGGGAGATTCAGTATGTGATATTGTTATTGCTAATCATAAAAGTGATGTTATTATTTATAATAAGACTAAAGCGATTAGAATATCCATTGATAGTATTCCGTATTTGAAGAGGAGTACTCTTGGATCTATTTCTATGAAGACAAATGAACCCATAGATGGTATCTCTGTAGTAACATCTGATACAAAAGATGTTGTTGTAGTAACCGCTAAGGGTAAATTTAATAGAATTTCTCAATCTGCATTGGCAAGAACAGAGAGAAACCGTGCAGGTTCTAAAGTGATTAAGCTCACTAAGGGTGATTATATTAAGAATATATTTACTTGCAGTAACAATATGACTATAAGAGCAATTCATATGGATGGTACTGTAAGTATGGTTAAGACCAGTGATATCTCTATGGGTTCTTCTGTATCTTCTGGAGATAAGTTAACCAAAGAGATAGTTAAAGCTGAATTGATTAAGGAGCAATAATATTAAATATGGGAGTGGGCTTAGAGCTCACTCCCTAAAAAATATAAAAATATTTTTTTACACTAGTACTAACACATATATACTAGATTATATAGTAGATTCCCGGGTGTAGTTCAGTTGTTAGAACGCATGATTTGGGATCATGAGGCCGGAGGTTAGAGTCCTCTCACTCGGACCATGGTAAAAATTTATAAAATACATAACTATATTATAATTAAAGAGAGAAAAATTTATGTAATGAATGTGACCCTCACAGCAATCATCATTTATAAATATATACATATTATCATCCGTGATTATTTTAAGGGTCATGAATAATTAAATCAAATTTTTAAAATAGGGCATTGGTGTAACGGTAGCAAGCTTGGCTTTGACCCAAGAGGTATTTGTTCAACTCAAATATGCCCTGCCAATCCTAAATTAGAACGGAGGAATGTATATGACAATGGGGCAGCTAGAATATCCGTATAATGGATATAATGGCTACAAATCACTAAGTAACAAAGATGGAAGGTATTATGTTTCATTAGTTCCTAATGGAACTGTACCTGGGCTTAAGCGTTCTGTTATATCTTATGCAAGATATTTAATGAGTGTTAAGGAAGCTAGAATACTTAGGCCAGAAGAACAAGTAGATCATATTGATAATGATAAAACACATGATGTAATTGAGAATCTTCAAATACTTTCTATTGCTGAGAATAATAGAAAGCAAGGAAAAGTCCATGGGGCGCAAATGGTATATCTGCATTGTCCATGGTGCGGCAAAATGTTTTTTAAAGATATATGGAATACTCATTTAGCTAAACCCACCAAATTTACAGCATGTTCAAGAAGCTGTGTTGCTAGGTTTGCTGCTTTAATGATGAGTTATCCAAATGATCCAAAAGTTGTATACGGAATAAATAATAATGTATTTTTAAGATATACAAGACATTAAAATAAAGAGATGTAAATGGTTAGGGTGATTTTTAATACAAAATCACCCCTCATAGTTTAATTGGTTGAAAACCGGCAACTTATAATTGCCAGTCACAGGTTCGAATCCTGTTGGGGGGACCATAACAATGTGTGGGTTTATACAAAGCTACACTTGTTACAATTCATCACTTCCTTTCTTTCACATCTCGCACCTTATTACACACATATGCACTTTCACTTCATTTAACTCACTCATTCAATCAACTCCTATCGCATCAATCATTCCAATTCCATTCTTTGTATTGATATAGGGTACCTCATTGGTATCCTGTATCAATACTCCAATTAAACTTCAATTAATTAGTATTATTTATTATTATCATTTTATATTATCTTGATAATTGATCTTATATGGAAGTAGTAAATAATTATCAGCGCGTGTTGTCACTTAAGTTGATTTGCGTTTTTCTTTTTCATTTTATTTCCTTTCTATAATAGCATACACACACTGTATATACATTATGCATATATATGCATACATTTCCTTACTGATATGATGATACTATGTTTTCCATTCCATAATAATAGTAATACCTCCATTGACAATCCAGATTGCCCTGGTGTCAAATAAAAGTAGTAAGCATGTACTCATGTTTTGTATCTTCGTTCTGTGTCATTTCAGTGTCATTCCGTAATGTATTAGATACATATTTTGAGACTCCTTACAATAGAATTTTGATACATAGTACTCCAGGTGCTTTACAATTATACTATATGGTATCGGGCTGAGCCATATGGTATTCTTCCTTATTATGTATCAAATTATGAGCGCATGCTTGCTATAAAATTACTATTCTTATCTTCAGTAAGGTTACCAACAGTAGAGTTGGTAGTGGTGGTCTAATAAATAATAATTCGCTGCTATTATTTATTAGATATTTTGTTTACGTACATATTCTCTTACATCTATCATTCTTTGCCGAGGTATGATAATGTCCTTCATCATATGTACGTATAACGAGGTCGGTTTTAAGCTCATGATGAAATCTAACACATCTCCTTTTAGATAATTATGCCAATTCCATATTAGATTGATTATAAATACAATAGAGGACGAAAGTCCTCTATTGTAATATAAACAAATTAGCAGACCTAATGTAAAACTAATTATGGTCAACTGCATATTATAAATATGAAAGAAGAAAGCAGTGTTCGCAGTATAGCATTGCTGAAACTTTCAAAATGTGTGACTCTAACAGCAATATTTATATGATATAATATTTTAAAGAGTCATGAATATTTAGACGTATATGTGTGACGCTTACAGCAAATTAAATGACAATATTTGATTTATGCGTCATGATTGTATACGTCTAAATAAGTTGAAGCATGTGGCCCCCACAGCAAATTCATATATAATTGAATATAATGCGCTTCCAGCGGCGCAACACTTTAGGGGTCATGATATCCCCCGAGCTAAATGCTCGGGGGAGCTTCTATTTAGTTATCATTTTTGTGATGAATCATCAAAAGGAGGAATTATGATGAACTTTGCTAATGCTGCGAAAGTCGAAGCCAACAAGAAGCTTACCGAGAATGGCCAAATGGCTTATGGTACTACTGGAGAGAAGCTGCTGGACTTCTTCGGTTCTGCCGGTGCTATGCGCACCAGACCGTATGCTGCGGCAAGCTTGCTGATGGATGCTTACGAGGAGAATCCTCTGCTGGCAACCAAAGCAATGTTTTATATCCGCGATATCCGCGGAATCGGCCAGGGTGAGCGGATGGTATTCAGAGCCTGCCTCAATGAGCTCGCCAACAAGCATCCTGAAGCTGACCGGCACAACATGAACCTGATCCCCTTCTATGGAAGATGGGACGATCTGTATTGTCTCATCGACACCCCTCTGGAAGGCGAAATGTGGGAGCTAATTAAAGATCAGTTCTCCAAGGACATGTACAACATGGCTATGGAACAGCCTGTATCCCTTTTGGCCAAATGGCTGAAATCTGCTGACGCAAGTTCAAGAACCACAAGAAAACTTGGCATCAAAACAGCAATTAAACTCGGACTTACAGTTTACCAGTACAAGCGGTTAGTTAAGCGACTGCGGAAGTATATCCGCATTGTCGAAGCAGACATGTCCGCCAACCACTGGGACCAAATCAACTATGAGAAGGTTCCTTCCAGAGCAAATCTGCTGTATAGGAATGCTTTTCTGAGTCATGATCCTGTCCGGCGTGTTGAATATTTGGATGCTCTCCGGCAGGGCAAGGCCAAAATCAACGCAGGAGTGCTTTACCCCTATGACATCATGGCCAAGTATAACATGGAGCAGATCCTCTATAGGGAATACTACCGAGATGAAGCTCCTAGTGAGCCAGATACTGTCCTGGAAGAGCTCTGGAATAACCTGCCGAATTACGTTGAGCCTGGAACCAATGCTATGGTTATGGCCGACGTGTCTGGATCCATGATCGGATTCCCGATGGAAAGTGCTGTGGCACTTGCCATTTACTTTGCCGAACGCAACACCGGACCCTACCACAATCTGTGGATGAACTTCTCCAGCAGACCCAGTATTAAAACCCTTAGGGGTGATACCCTGCTGGAAAAGATTCGTTCAATTGACTCCAGTGATTGGGGCAACAACACTAACCTGGAGGCTGCTTTCCAGCTGGTGTTGGGCATTGCCCTGATACACGATGCACATCCGGAAGAAATGGTAAAGTCTATTATCGTCATTTCCGACATGGAAATCGACCGTGCTGACAACAACCATGACTTCACGGAAAACATGAGACTGCTCTATGAGCAGAACGGCTACGCCCTGCCCAATATTGTGTACTGGAATGCTGATTCCAGACACGATACCTTCCACGCTGATGCTACCCGCAAGGGAGTTCAGCTGGTTTCTGGGCAAAGCCCCAGCACGTTCGCCAACCTGGTAGGGGCTATCGGCATGGATCCAATGGAATTCATGCTCAAGGTGCTTAATGATGAGCGCTATGAACCTATCACCATTGGTGAGTGAGCAAATATAGATGGAGGAGCCTTCGGGCTCCTCCTCTATTATTAATTTTTTACATTACCATCTACATTTATATACAAAGAGAAACCATAAGAGTCTGAAAGTTAAGTGTACTTTAGATTGATAGGAAAGCATTAATTTATATTATCCCCTTACAGATAAAAATCGGTGTCTAGGCGGGGTATTACGCCATTCATTCCTCGAAGATGGCATTATAATTAATTTGATGGTTAAACAACTCTAGACTAAGATTATCCATCACTGATCTGTATTGTATAGTTAAATTTTGGATTTTATAAATAATGTAAGTATTATTATATCTATTGGAGTAGGCAGTAAGTGAAAATAAAAATATATTTCTGCTTATGGTTTCTCTTTGTATATAAATATGCTCGTGTGGCCAAATTGGAAAAGGCAACGGACTTAAAATCCGTCGGATGTATGTCATTGCAGGTTCAAGTCCTGTCACGAGCACCAAAACATATGAAGAAAAAATTATATTTTTTCTTCATTGATGGGAGGCTGAGACATATGGGACGAAAAATGAAATATTTTAACGAAAAAACAGATGAATTTGTTGGAACTATTAGAGTATCTAAACACCATGGTCCATATAAAGTGATTGGGATGATAAATTCATTTACATATACAATACAATTTTTGTGGTCTACATGCATAAGAAATTGTGAAAAACGTAATATAATAAATAATGCTGTTAGAGACCCATGGCAAGGAATTAATCCAAATATAATTCAGTATTCTAATAACTACGGGCCATTTATAATAGAAAAAATAACTTATGATAAAAAAGATAATAATGAAGGAAATATAACTAAATTTCATATAAAATTTATAGAAACAGGAACACAAAAAGATGTTATAGCTGATCGAGTTATTAATGGAGCAATAAAAGACGAAAATGCTACTCATATATCTGTATTGGATACGTGCGTAATACAACCAAATATGAAGATAAGAAGGTTAAATAGATATAGGTATACTATCTATACATCAATGATGAATAGATGTTATGATATCAATAATAGTAATTATTATAGATATGGTGGTAATGGAATTACAGTTGATGAAAGATGGCATAACATGAATAATTTTTTTGATGATATGCAATATATACAATTTTATAATAAATGGGAAAGATACCCAAATCTATACCAGTTAGATAAAGACTATAAACAAATGTACCTTCCAAGTAATAAAAGAAAATATTCTATTAATACCTGTTTATTTTTACATAAAAATGATAATATAAACTTAAGAACTATTGAAAATACTAAAAATAAATATTATGGTGTATATTATGCTAATGATA
>Ga0256407_10008667_pt1 | contig 14826 bp, 16 predicted proteins | sample RumenRJG_04DNA_FD_193489 | JGI IMG/M metagenome (GOLD analysis project Ga0256407, IMG submission 193489) | Bovine rumen microbial communities from Lethbridge, Alberta, Canada - RJG_04 | ecosystem: Host-associated > Mammals > Digestive system > Stomach > Rumen | place: Canada: Alberta... | reverse complement strand
GGAATATGATCCAAAAAAAGCACTTGCCGCCCATAGATGCGGCAAGTGCTTTTTCATCTTATCCTTTTTTACGAATATAGTTCATCCCACAATTCATTTTCATATCCAGCGCATCTCTTCACGTATGTCCCCATCGGTCTCAACATCGCGCACGAATGTTATATCAGAGGATCTGAATTCTGCCGGGTCATAAATCTGAATGGTATTCCTTTCTATGCGTCCGGACACTTCATGTTCCTTTGCAGGCTCTATACGGATCCCTTCCTCAAGTGTAAAATCATACTTTCCGTATCCCAGCGGATATGCCTCCACATATTCATACTTCAGTTGTGGAAGATACAATTCACTGTACACTCTTGCGTCCATTTCGAGTCTGGTCGTTTCATAATAGCCTCCATCCTCATCTGTAGCTTTTGCAACTATCTTAGTTGGATCATAGTAGAATCTTGATACTATTCCCGGCATCAGTTTTATAAGGACGGCTCCAATAACCAGCACTCCGAGCACTGCGAATATCAGCATGCTTTTTGATGCGACTCTACGATTACGGTCAATCGATCTGATCAACTCTTTGTCACTCTTTATCAACTCATCGAAAGTGATGCCATACTCATCGCTGATTTTTATCAAAATCTCCATATCAGGGTAGTTCTTGCCGTGTTCCCAGTTAGAGACCGTTTGCCTCGTCACATGAAATTTCTCAGCGAATTCAGTCTGGCTCAACCCTTCTGATTTTCGTATCTCATATATCTTCTGACCAATGTCCACAGTTTTCTTTTCCTGTTCAGCCATTATCTTCCATCCTGATTGTATATCTAGCACTGCCTGCAGTCACGCAAGCAGCGTTTTACATACGTTTTACATTTTGGCAGAAAGCCTCTAAAGCAACAAGGGGAGCAACAGTTGTTTGCTGCATCCCCTTGCCCATTGTAGCACTTATAATAATGGCAGTGTGTTTTTTATATGATGTTAAGGATAATTCAGAATTATAAGATTTTTGCAGATATGGTCTTATCCTCTGGTTTCGCCGCATCATGCAACTAATACCGAAACGAAGATCAATCGTTCCGGCGGCTATAAGATCTTGTTTTATTGCTCAAGCAACAACTTGAGTTTTGGCATCTTTACATCTACATCGGAAGGATACACATTTTTATATCGGTAAATACTCAAAAGTATTCCTGTTAAGGCGTAAGATAAGACTATACAGCTGCCGCCTGCTGAAATAAACGGTATCCAGCACTCCATGATTGGGAAAGCGCCTAAGTTGATCAGAATATTGAGAGCGAGATTGAGGATGAAGATCATCAAGCATCCAGTGCCCACGATCAAGCCCAGCTGATTATTCTGTTTTATTAAGCTTCTGAACATATAGAAGAGACTCAATCCTATTAGTAAACAAACTGCAATTCCAACCATAATCCCATAGTGACAGTTTATATATGTCAACATGTACTGGTTATCAGCTGCAGGCATACTATTGCTTAGCTCACTGCTGCTGTCTCCAAAAAGAAGCGCTGCTTTGTTGATAGTCCTCAGCATGCCCGTTATGTAGTTCCTCTCATCATTTGCGATAAAGCCAGCTACTATATCCCTATATAAATTGAATGTATTCGTTGGGAAAACACTGCCAAAAGCTTTGACAACAGAAGCTGCAATTGAAGGTGTCGCGACATCTCCGGACACTAATGCAGTTATCGCGGCTTTATAACTTTCTCCGAACCAGCCCTTTCTAATAGCCAAATACATCTGTGCAGTCATTGATATCAGCATAATCAATGCACATGTCATATTGGCAGACAGTAGTTCCAGAAATACAGGTATGTACATCCACATGAAGCTTTTGATCAACCCCTTGCGTCCCTGCCTGCTGTTCTTGTAAACTATCGCTCCGAATATCGGGATATATATCATGTCAAAGAGCAGCCATGACATCCAGATCCCACCATAGCCAATCCATTTCACAGCGCTATTGACTTCAATCAGGCTCTTAACGATCAGCAGTATTTTTAAAGCGATAATTGCTCCGCCGATAAGTTTTGAGAACCTTGCTATCACCGAATAGTCCACAAAGCATATCCCGGTCATGACGCAGAGTCCTATTATGACATCCCTAAGATAATGGCCGGATATCATTTCTGTCTCTGGCTGTAAAAAAGAATCATGAAGCATCAGTGAATGTATAAGCACACCTATAATACTGATGGCTGCTATCATAACTATCAATTTTATATTCATCTGCGGTCTATGTATCATGTCGAGTTCTGTGCCGGTCATAACAGGATCTCCCATGCTATTGACTGCCATGCGCTCCGCAGTTTCAGGATCCATTCCCCGGCTCATGTTTTCCTCGATCTGATCCTCTATGTGTGATCTTATCTCGGACTCAATGTATTTATGAGACTTCTTGCAGCGTATCTGTTCCAGTAAGATTCGTATATACTCTTCCATCATAAGACTGACACCTCCAGAGCAAGTACTCCCCTAACAGCATCGGAATATTCTTTCCATTCTTTTGTTCTTTCTTCAAGCTGTGCCATACCGGAAGATGTTATGCTGTAATACTTTCTGGTTTTGCCCGCAAATTCCTTGTCATATGATCTGACCATTCCCTTCTCTTCAAGACCATGAAGAATCGGATACAACGTACCTGCCTTAAGTTCAAATGAATGATTTGATCTTTGCCTGAGAGTATCTATCATCTCATAGCCATACATATCCCTCTCAGAGATTAGTTTAAGTATAAGCATTGTCATGCTTCCTGATACCAATGATTTGTCCAAAGCCATTTGCTGCTACTCCTTTATATAGATTCCCGATATATCGGTTATCTATATAATATACCGGCCATCTATATATGTCAACAGCTTCATTATTCCCCTCAAATAAATTGATACAAGCAATCTCAAATAATAGATAAAAAGCGGTACAGATTTGCACCGCTCCTACGATTATTATGATTGTACGCTTTATCATTCACCATTTATTGTAATATCAACTTTGGATCCTGTCCCGAGATTGCTTCCGACCGGCGGATCCTGATTAATTACAGTACCCTTGTCACCATCAGATACTACGATCCCTATGTTTCCCAATATAAGCCCTGCTTTCTCTAACGCTTCCACTGCATCATCTTTTTTCATTCCAGTCAGATCCGAAACTATTACTGCCTTGCTATTGCTACCCGGGCTGTACTGACCTGAACCATTGTATATCCAAAATTGATCTATCTCAGTAACCCCATCCTCATCAAATACAGGGATAACTATATAATAGTTCTTCCCATATCAATTTTCTCCAAAGCAGGTTACAGCACTATTGATTTTGCCCAGGCAGTACACTCCTCAGATTCTGCAAGACCAAGTTCTTGCCATATTCCTGCATAATAAAGCCCTTCGTCTGGATTCTTTGCTGAATTTCTTCTGTTGCATAGTATATGTCCAGTATCATAAACAGCGTTCATTTTCCAGGTTGCCTTATTATTATTCTCTAAAGTCAGTACTCTTTTGATATCGAATGTCAGTAATCCGGCACCAGGTTTATTCTTGTCAAATGATAGCTTCTCTGCTGCTTCAAAAATCACATTGGTTTTATTATTTCTTCTATTCTTGATCGAATGCGGATGCCACCATAATTGTTTCTGCTCTGATGGATCATCGATAATTCTTCCTACTTGAAGATATCCCCAAACGACTTGCAAATCTTTGTCCTTATAAAAATCTCCTGATCTCCGAGTATATCTGTAATGCCCATTAATCCTTTCCACATGATGGAAATTCCCAAAGAACAGAAACAAGTCGCCTTCTTTTATCCCAATATTCTTCAAATATGTCGCAGATGAATCAATCTGTCCAAAAGCAGGGGACCATTCATCTACAGTTGTTATTCTTCTGGCTTGATCTAAATCTGGATCCACATGGCAGTACTTGCCACCCTTATAGTGTAAGTCAGAAAGAATATCCGAATATGAAACTCCATTATAATGCAAATCAGAAAACCTGTCAGAATCATCACTAGGGATAGGAAAAGATATCATGGTGCCATCTTCAAATATCGGACTGACTATCCCACCATTTGATGAATCAAATCCCTTTCTGCTTAAAACCACTTTCATTAAAGGAGCTCCTTTGGATATAAGTCGGATTTGTCGCTATGTACTTGCGACACCAATATTTTATCATACATGATGTCGCCATATGATTACCTTGCGTAATCGTCGTCTCTCATGGGTGTACCGTGTTCCTGGTTAGCTCTGGTTCTGTATCTGTCTACAAGAGCCTTGGTCAGCTTTATTGATTGTTCCTCTGTCAGCGTGATTCCGCGGCCCATGCGCTCGTGACTAGCATTCCAGTCTCTTATGTCGATCTTAGGTTTGCCACCGTTCCAGGCTACAAGGTTCACTTCCTTGGTCCACTTCTCTTCACGGTTATCGATCACATCAAGTACACCAATGTGTTCCATGATTTCAAACGTGATCTCGTTGTTATTGTTTCTGTTGTTTCCTGTCATATATTTCTCCCTTCTTATCTTTCCCATTCTCTGTGTGCCGGTCTCAGTCTGTCTAACTCGCCTTCGGCTCTGAAGCTGTATATGCCGCTGTTTCCTGAGCCTACTATCACATGATCCAGAAACCTGACTCCTATTACGTCGCAAGCTTCCATTAAGCGCTTTGTCACATCCCGATCCTCCTGGCTAGGGACCAGTTCTGCACGGTCCGCGCCAGGATGATTGTGGATAAAAAGGCAGGCTGCAGCTGACGACAACACGGCGGCTTTCATTATTTCTCTCGGGCTTACCATCGCTGAATTTAACTTAATTTTTATCGACAAAATTCTCTCCTCCCTTCTTCTTGCTTAAAGTGCTTGAGTTTTCATGCTTTCACAGTTTTGTTCATCAACTCCTTCCAATCGACAAAATGATTAATATCTACAAAATGGTTTTGTTCATTTTTGCAGAAACGGCAAGTCTTGGTTTTGTTCGTTTCTCCTGTCAACACGCCTAACCTTTCAGTACATCACAGCCATAATTTCAATAACAGAATTATTCTGAAATGACTTATCTGCTAACATTTTGTACATAAAGCTTAGTTTTCCTGTTATTGTTTGAGGTTTTTTCATGGGACAGATCATAAGTTTCCCGCATGCCGGAAAGATCAGGGACTACCATTATGCTGTTTATGCTCACAAACTTACCGGACCCGATGGCATTGCATATCCCAGATATTTCATTGTTCTAAAGAACCGCTACGGTGTCATTGTCCGTTTTACCAAGCTGCATCGCTTCACAGGCGTTTACGAAGGCAGCGTGTACAAACCGCTCACATCAAACGCTCGCGAAAAGATGATCTACATCACCAGAATGCTGAACTACATACTCATAGAGCATCATGGTGTATACGGGATAGATCATATCTTCAGCATCACAAAGGATATGCTCTCAGCATTTTTTATGGATTACGCTTTGTCCGAGAAACGCGGTGGTGGTCACCGCGGTGGTCAGGATGTCGAAAAATGCATCGTATCAGTAACCGGCTTTTTCAGCCGTCTTTACCGCAAATACACCGGGTACATGTCAGTCACCCCGGCAGAGCTTTACAGCGATCAAAAGAAGATGACACGTTATGGGAAACCTCAAATCGTTTCTATCCCGGACTTTCAGGTATCGATTGCTCCGGAGCACAAGGAAGTGTTCCGGGATATGCCTACTAAAGTTTTTCAGATATTGATGAATCTTGCAGTCAGATACACGCCGGACATCGCCTTTGCTATGGCGCTCAGTGCGTTTGCCGGTCTCCGGCCCGGTGAGGCAATGAACGTCCGGCAGGAGCAAAGTCCGAAGGGCCCGGGATTAATACTCACATTCAGAGGTTCTATGCTCACACGTGCAGATATTGACCTAACCCATGAATATGCCATGCGCAGCGATGGAGTGACCTGTGGCATGGTCAAAAGAGAGCGCACAGCCCATGTGTATCCGCCATTTCTCAATGTGTTCAGCAGGATGTATGCATTTCACAAGGAATACCTTAAAACTCATGCCTTTGAACGGGATTACTGTCCAATGTTCGTTAACAGTCAGGGCAAAGCCATGACCTACCAGACCTACTACAACAGATTCGTTTTCCTTGTCCAGGATCACCTTAGACCGATGCTCTTATCACATGAAGATCCTGAATGCAGAATCTATGGCCAGCTTCTCTGCGAGAACATGCTCGGGCCACATTCACTCAGGCACTGGTTTTCGGTACAACTCGCTCTTCGCGGTGAAGATATAGCAAATCTTCAGTTCTGGCGCGGAGACAAGAGCCCTGAAAGCGCATTTCTCTACCTCCAGAATAAGGGGGATCTTGTACGTGAATTATCCGCGGCCAACGACATGCTTGCAGCAGCGCTGATGAAAGAAGGTGAACACATCTTTGAACAATAATTTCTTCGATGAGATCCTGAAATATGCCTGCGAGTCGGGTTCACTCTACTCCGGCAGTCTTAAAGACCGACGGGCACTTATTCTATTCATGGATCAAAATGACCTTCTAGAAAGCTCCGGATTTCCGCGAATGAACAAAGAGGAAATCATTCAACTCAGGTATCCATGGGCACCATCTGGAAAATCGATGTGTGAACTGAAATCCAGGCTCACTCTGTGGCTTACGGCGTACAAAAGATCCAATCAGGAGCGTCTTGAGATTCTCTGCAATTATGGGAAACAGTTTCTTCCAGAAACAAGCCTTACATATAGTGAATTCATATATGCGAATTCACTTGAGCACCGTAAACCATCATGGGAATTACTTGACTATCTGCTTTCAGAACTGTCTGAGGAAGTTTCTAAGATGACACCATCTGTCAAAGAAGCATTGCTCGGATCCATACACAGGGATCTTCCCTGCCAGCATATGCATCTCTTCACATCCTATCTGGATTCATTGACGGACAAGAGCCTGGATTCTCACATTACATACAGTGTTCATACCCGTAAGGGAACCAGAGTGGTTGATGCATACACATTTCAGGAATTTTCTTCTTTGGCATACTGCATATTCAATGAACATTACTGGGCAGATCATGGTCTCCTGAAAAAAGCCTGCCATTCACAGCACTATGCCAATCTATGGGCATTTCTTGCGTTTTTCTTTGTCAGTGGTCTAAGGGGTTCTGATGTCGTCAGAATCCCGCGTCCTTCTCTTCCGTATGAAGGCGACGAATTCCGGCAGCGTATACTTCAGGATGAAATAACCGATCCCGGACGCTTTGCAAGAGAACTCGTTTTCCGTTTGAAATATAAGGAATTGTCTCCGAATAAAACATCCGCAGTACAGAATGTCCCGGGTCTGAAACTTTCAATTCCATCGAGTATAGAGAAGCCGTTTGGTATCATATTGTCTGTTGCGGCCAGTTACTTTCCTGAGGACATGGCAGGCCGGCCGTTCCTGAAGCAGGAAACTGCTTATCGTTCATTACGAAGGTTCTTCGGTCAGCCTTTCTGTGAGATCATGGATCGGAAAAACTTCAGCATACGCAAGGCCAACAAGGCATATCTGCAGGGTATCGAGATCATCGCTGATGCAAACACAGATACTCATATACGCGGTTATCTGATCGCGGCTATCGCCCGCAGTCATAAAGGGACTCTTTCTACACTTCCGGAAACAACCGACATATATCTTAAAGATGCAGCATTCTCAGGACTGAAGCCTGAGATAGTGCTCTTTGAAATGTTCGAGCGCGGCATATTCGGTTTTATCCCTCATTTACTCCTCAAAGCATGCTTCGGTGAAGATTACCAGAGGCTGAGCATTTTCTCTCAGACTGATCTGATCGGAAAGATCGGTATCGCTCCTCACGGAATAGAGGCTCTGGTATCTGCAGGCAGCCATGCCATGGTTCAGGCAAGGCAGGTATTGCATGAATTGTTCGAGCAGCAGGCAGATGCATCTGAAATGCTTGCACGTATCGCATCCGGTGAAGCCGCGGCTCGGCAGGAAGGTTTTCTCTGTGCTCTTACAGCTTCCGGTCAGGCCTGCCGTTTTCCAGATCGAAAAAGCTGCATCACCTGCCAGTATGAGATATGTACAAAAGCTGCACTCCATCAGTTGACCGCCGAATACGCAAGATTATTATCTGAACATAAAAAATCCGGCGGCTGGCGTTCCGCTGAGATCATTCGTACTGCAATACTTCCGGTAATCAAAGAATACTTTGAAAGTCTCCGTATTATGTATCCCGACGCAGATATCACACCATACCATCAGATACTTCAGGGAGGTTTGGAACACTATGATCGTTTCATCAGCACTGACCAGTGACGGATCATTCCGACGCGATCTTGTAATAGACAGTCTGGATACTTCTATCCTAGAGCATGCCAAGTCGATCTTCGAAGCATATAAAAAATGCGGCACAATATCTGCAGAGAGCATCGGTTCCGACAGCTGGATCCTGACGGATGAAAGGATCCGTGTCAGTCTGTCATTCAGTTTCAATGAATTCCTCTATCTCAGATATGGTGAAAAATGGCTCCATTGTGATCCGGCGCTTCTGAAGCAATATATGAAGGCCTTCATCCTCATGAAAATGGGCAGTCTTGGTTTGGGCTCGCTTTGCAGTCTAACGCGATCTCTGAACAAGCTTATGTCTGCAGAAGATCCAATCAGGTTTTCTCCCAAAAGCAGCAGTGGATCTTTCATTGCCGAATTTCTTCGGCTTCTCCCCGGTTCGTATGAGTCGCGGGAGAAAGCAGCCGTAAGATTTGCCAGTCTTCCTGACACATCCAACGGGTCAGGTGATCAGCGTCTTTTGGCCGACTTTACCGCCTATCTTCGCTTTCATGACTGTATGGAATCAGCATGGGGAACTGCTTCAGATTCAGACAGGCTGTTCCTTTTCCCTCTGTGGCTATGGTGGCATCTGACTATGATCCTCCCCTTAAGGCCGACTGAATTCACTTTGACGCCATATGACTGTGTCTACGCACATGATGGATGTCATCTGATCCGCATCAGACGCACCTGTCTTAAAGGGGGCTCTGAAAAATTTTCATACACCGTCGATGGGGATTTCATCATTGCCGAATATGAGATCCCGGAAAGCATAGTTAGTGAGATCCAGTGGTATAAGGATGCGCTTAAGGATCGAGGATATAAGGCTGGCAGATACCTGTTTTCCGTTGACTATTACTATGACTATGTCCATACGCCGTCATGCAATCGTGCCAACAACAGCTACAGGTACGGTAATCTGAAACGTTCATTAAGATTCTTCTACAATCATTTTGCAGACCAGGATCCTGCTGAACCAAGGCTTCACCTTGGAGATACCAGACATCTTGCAATGATCAATCTGATCATCTCTGGCGGTTCCCCTGTCATCTGCAGGGAGCTCGCAGGGCATGACCGTATAGACATAAGTTCACACTACTACTCCAATATCTCATCCCTTGTAGAATGTGCGACATATGAGTTCTACCGAAAGTCCATAAAGAGTTTTGCTGATCCGCCATCCGGATCAGCACATTATGCTCTTGAGATACCACATGAAAAAGTCCGCATGAATGATGGATGGTGCTGCTCGCAGGAGTATATTTCTCATTCTGTCCGGGACTGCATACGCAGCATCAGTGAAAGCGGACAGATTGGCAGCTGCGATGACTGCCGTTATTTCCGTCCGGACCGACCCGGCATACGCTTCCATTTCGAAGATACGGATTTCAACAAGGAACGTGTCAAAGCTGACTCATGGTTTCTTATGTACATGACTGAGTCCGTCAGACTTGGCGGAGCTTCATCCGGGGATCTCTATCGCGCTCTTTTGAGACTTCAGAACAGTTGCAAAAACTACATGGATTCTATCTTGAACGATCTTCACCAAAAGGAGGCTGGATCTAATGGCAAGACCACGAAAAAATGATTCAAATGAACTTATCCGGCTCATTGATGAGTATTTTTCATCAGAGGCTGCCGGTGATCCGGCAAAGCTCAAGAGCTCCCTTCTGGAAAAGTATGCCTATGATCATGGAGTCACAGCTAAGGCATACGACTTCAGGAGAGATCCTGAAGTTCAAGCTCACATCTCGTATCTGAAGAAGCTTGTTTCCAGCGAGAGAGTCTCTTCCATAGTATGTAATTGTTCATACAAGACTCTGGATATCCGTTCACTCATCCGGAAGTACAAAGATCCAGCTGAACTTATCTCTGTTCTGTCTGAGATGGATTCCTACTGGAAAAGTGTATACGATGCAGCTCAGTCAGCAGATGCCGAGCTCAGCAGCTGCAGAAAGCAGCTGTCCTCTCTCCATGATGAGCTGAGAACACTTAAGGAGACTGATGCCGGGCACTATGAGGATATTCGCTCTCTTAAATCTGAAAATTATCATCTTACAGTAGAGAATCGGTACCTTAGGTCGATGCTTCGCACATATCTGTATCCGGCTCTTGCTGACACGATCCTGCAGGAAGAGCATGTAGTCAAGATCGATGAAACATCGCTGTCTGCTGACGCTGAAACAAATTTAATCGACAGCAGATTTCCTTCATCTGTATCTGAGGCTGTCCGAACAGACCGCTCAATGCAGTCACGGGAAGAAGATCTGCTTGACCAAATGTGGGCTTCCATCGGAGATAATCATGAATAATAAAATTTATCTTGCAGACTGTCCTGATCTGCTCGCAGAATGGGATAATGAAAAGAACGCTGACCTGGATATCGCCTCTATCACCCTTCACAGCAGTCGAAGAGTTTGGTGGAAGTGTTCTCTTGGGCACAGCTGGAAAACATCTGCTTGGAATCGCAGCGCCGGAACCGGCTGCCCGTTCTGCAGCAATCGAAAGATCCTTCCCGGATTCAATGATGCGCTGACCAGGCATCCATTCATCGGAAAAAATTGGGATCCCGAGAAAAATCTGCCTATTGAACCCTCCCAGATCATGCCCTCATTTATTCGAAGTAAGATATGGTGGAGATGCGAGGCCGGTCATAGCTGGCAGAGTTTCCTTACATCTTTTCTCAATAACCCCGGTTGTCCTTATTGTGACGGCCGCAGAAAGCCTGAGCGTGATGTTTCACTATCTGATGGATATCCAGAGATCGCTGCAGAATGGGATCGCAAAAAGAATGGTTCTCTTTCTCCTGACAATGTGCGGGCAGGCAGCAATCTGGATGTCTGGTGGGTCTGTCCTCTCGGCCACTCTTACCGAAAAAGAGTATCCCGGAGGGTTTTCGAGTCATCGTGTCCTTATTGCAGCGGCTGGTCTGTGCTGTCTGGCCATAATGATCTTCAAACACAATTCCCGGATATAGCCGCAGAATGGGATTACGCAAAGAACTATCCTTTAACACCTGAAAACACCTTCCGTGCCACACCAAAAAAGGTCTGGTGGATCTGCCCTAAAGGTCATTCATATGCATCTACAGTGGCTAGCCGTACGGGAAAAGCCAAACAAGGTTGCCCTTACTGCAAAAACAGGAAAGTTCTGTCTGGTTTTAATGATCTTGAAACCCTGTTCCCCTCGATTGCTGCTGAGTGGGATCTTGAAAAGAACCATCCCCTTCTGCCGAACCAAGTCGTTGCAAAGTCCGGCAAACGCGTCTGGTGGATCTGTGAAAAAGGTCATTCCTGGGATGCCGTCATCGCCAATCGTACTGTTCGCAGTACCGGATGCCCGTACTGCAGTGGGCTTCGGGCTATTCCCGGAAAGAACGATTTTGCCACTCTGAACCCCTCTTTAATAAAAGAATGGGATTATGAAAAGAATGGCGATGTTTTACCTTCGGAATTAGCAGCAGGCAGCCCTTTTGTAGCATGGTGGAAATGCGAAAACGGTCATTCCTGGCGAAGTCCACTTCAGTCAAGAACTGCTGGCGAAAGCTGCCCCTTCTGCCAGTCTGTAAAGCCGTATTACTCACGTCTCATCTGAACAAAACCAGGCCGGAATACAAATTTAGTTATTTCGGCCTGCTGGCTATTTTGAACAAAACTCCCTTCCCAATAAAATTTAGTTACCCTCATCCAGGGTCCCGATGCTGCATATATTGAAGTTGATCGGCTGTCCATTTGTCTTGAGATTCAGTACCGCAAATACCTCTCTGTCATATGTTGCAAGATCCTTCGCAATGACCTTGACTGCATCTTCAGGAGAAGCAATTTTCTCCGTACTGTAAAGCGAGGGTTCCTTGACCAGCCTTACATTTACCACCTTAAGTTCATTCGGATTAGCCATTTTTCTGCCCATCGGCCACCTCCTCCAGATTAACCGAAAGAATAGTCCCTTCCGGAAGCTGATCAACGAGCTCTCTCAGCTGCTTGAGATCAACAGTTTCAATATCCTTCGTTTTCATATGTCTCGGTTCGTATTCCGGCTCCTTCGGTTCTACCATCATCTGCATTGCGCTTTACCTCCTTCTTCTCAGGCTTCTGATCTGCCCCTCCCATCAGGAATGCATATGTGCTGTGGTTTTTTATTGCTTTCTGAAGTGCAAGGATCCCTCCTACTTCGTCAGTCGTAAAGCCATTTTCAAAAGCTACCTGCATATCTATGGAATTGACCTTCTTTTCTGTGTCAAAGCCCTTTTTCCCGAGCTTGTCCAGCAATTTCTGTATCGATTTCTCCATCTTTTTCCTCCGTTTTCTGCTTCCTTCCTAATATCTCCAGCATGCAGTATCCGCAGAATGGTGCGAGTCTGTCGCGGTACCTGCAGTTATCCGGGCACATTGTCCGCATACCCGGCGTCTCCGGGATTGGCTTCAATCAAAACACCTGCTATCATCGAGCAGTTCATTACCGTAAGCTGTGAAAGTGTACCAGTAGGTATGATCAAACTTGTCATCATTGAATACTCCGACCTTCATGATTCCCTTTTCTACCAGCTTGTTGACTGAGTGCCGCACCATATCCTCAGTCAGAAACGGTATATGGACGGTTATAGTTTTCTGAGTGCACTTGACCCAGAAGTATCCGTGCCTGTATGTCGTTTCATCACTCGTTACCTGCAGGCCTCTTATGAAATCTGCGATCACTGCCTCTCTGAGTCCGCAGACTGCAGCGATGTCCATGTTGAATTTCCTCTTGTTGTAGTTCATTTCCCCTGTCTCCTCCTCGTCTCATAACAAAAGGAGCGGCTATCATGATCGATTGCCGCTCCGCATAAGTTATTCTCTATTGATTGTTGCCAACATCAGGCAAACATCTCAGCATCCTCTTTGGCCTGTTTGCGTCTTCTCACATACTCTTTTATTACAAGTGTGAGCATGCTTCCGAATGCTGCGATGAAGAGTCCTCCGTACAGCCATAGCATGGTGTTGTCTCCTGTCTTAGGTGGCACGCTCTTGGCTGTCTTGGATACCTTTACAGTCTGCCCTTCGTCGTTCAGATCCTTATGGTCAGCAACAACAGTCTTGTCCGCCTTGGATACATCATCGCCCCTCTTGAACTCACCCAGTCTGTAGCAGTTCTCGAATGCAACAAGTTCCTTACCGTCAAGGTTTGTTGTATCGATGATGAAGCTGACCTTGGCTGTGCCGTCAGGTCTTGCCGGCTTGAACGGCTCACTCATAACTGTGACAGGTTTGCCGTGTTCTACGAACGGATCACCGCTGTCCTTTACCATCAGCGTTCCCTCGAATACATACCACTTGGAAGTATCAAGACCGATATATGCGATGGTATCGATCAGCTGAGTATCCTTGGCAGCAGCAACAGTCTTGTCGCCCTTGCCGTTAGCAAGAGAAGTTCCGATGGCAGGCTTCTGAACAGGAGTCTGAGCTACGTCCTTCTTCGGCTCAAGCTTGCCTGGCTCCTCAGGCTTCTCAGGGTTAGGATATGTTACGTTCACGCACTCAGCAGTATTCCAGTAACCGTCCTTATCGTCCGTCTTGTTCTTCTGGTATGCCATGTTGGTGTCGTGATTCTTCTCATCAAGAGAGTCCGAATCCTTGGCATTAGCTGCGAGATAAGCTTTCGCTTCATCATTTACAACAGCTGTATAAGTGACTGTAGCCTTCTCCCCTACGTTAAGAGTGATGTTTGCTACCTTGTCATCCTTACCCTTGTTGTTCCATGTTCCCTTACCGGTGAACTTAACATCCTTCAGTACAGGAACAGTGAAGTACTCCGGGTTCTGAGTGAACTGGTCAGTAACATCCATTGTGATCTCGATGTTACCGGTGTTCTCTATATGGACCTCGTATTCTACTTCGTCCTGTGCGAAGAAGCCGTACTTGTCTCCGGCAGACGGAGCCTTGGTAGTACGGATCTTGTACATCTCGTACTTAGGATCCAGCTTTTCCCATGTTACGGTCTGACCTTCATCATCGATCTCCTCGTGTCTTGCAGCTACGTGTCCTTCACTGTCGAATACCTTCTCGAACACTACTGTGTCCTTGCCATAGAGGCTTGTAGCATCGAATGTGAATGTGACCTTGACCTTGCCGCTGCTCATGAATGTCTTGAATTCCTGCTCAGCAGTGATCTGCTTTCCGTTCATGTCAAGTACAGGAGCCTTTGTTGCCTTGTCCATCAGGACTCCCTTGGCTGTATAGGTCTCGCCCTTCTTGAGGTTCTTATACCCGATAACGTCAACGAGTGTGATCTCCTTCTGAGGTCTGATATTCTTATTCTTTCCGTCAACGGAAGCTGTAGTTCCGATTTCAGGGACATCATCAGTGATAGTCTCAAGATCTACAAAACCGTTCTGACTCTTCTGATCTACTGTGAAGTAGAACTTCTGCAGGATATATCCCTCGTTATGCTCGCATGGCATCTCTTCAAGGATATATGAGTCATAAGGGAGAGCTCCGAACTTGCTGTTCATAGGAGCTTTGTCCCCGAACTCT
>Ga0256407_10008665_pt1 | contig 14828 bp, 9 predicted proteins | sample RumenRJG_04DNA_FD_193489 | JGI IMG/M metagenome (GOLD analysis project Ga0256407, IMG submission 193489) | Bovine rumen microbial communities from Lethbridge, Alberta, Canada - RJG_04 | ecosystem: Host-associated > Mammals > Digestive system > Stomach > Rumen | place: Canada: Alberta | collected... | reverse complement strand
TGCGGCTGCGCGCCGCACTTCGTTTCTTCCGCCGGGAAAGATCGCCTTGTCGGATTTCGTCCCTTCTCCCGATGCGACGGCGAAATGGACCGTGCCGACCGGTTTCCCCGGGACTGCGCCGCCCGGTCCTGCGATGCCTGTTATGGAAACGGCGAAATCCGCGCCGAGAAGTCTTCTCGCACCCTCCGCCATCGCGCGGGCGCAGCGTTCGCTGACCGCGCCGTCCGTTTCAAGGATTTCGCGCGGCACTCCAAGCACCTTCTCCTTGACGGCGTTGGAGTATGAAATCACGCCGCCCGCGTAGACCGCGCTTGCGCCGGGCACGGACGTTATCGCCGCGCCGGCCATCCCGCCGGTGCAGCTTTCCGCAGTCGCGGCGGACATCCCGCGCGCCGCGAGGAGCGCCACGAGATTCGCCGCGGCCATTTCAAGCGCGCCGTCCATGCTTTCAGAATTCCAGCGCGGAAGACATCATGGCAAGGAACGATTCCAGCGTCATGCGCTCCTGTTTCATGGAGTCGCGCTCGCGCACCGTGAAGGTTCCGTCCTCGGGCGTCTGCTTGTCGACGGTGATGCACCACGGCGTTCCCGCTTCGTCCTGGCGGCGGTAGCGGCGGCCGATCTGCCCCGACACGTCCCAGAACGCATTGACTTTTTTGCGGAGCTTCAGGAAAATGTCCCTCGCAAGCGAAAACACCGCCGGATCGTTTTTCACGAGCGGGAACACCGCCACTTTCACCGGAGCGACTTTCGGCGAGAAGCGCAGCACCGTGCGGACGTCTTTGCCGCCCTTGCCGTCGTCAAGCTCCTCTTCGTCGTACGCCTGGCACAGAAGAGCGAGCATCAGACGGTCCACGCCCGCGGAAGGTTCTATCACGTGCGGCACGTAGCGGCCTTCGAAGAGACCTTCGCAGAATGCGCGCGCGTCTTCGGCGGATTTGCCGCGCGCCTGCCATTCCGCGGCGGTTTTCGCGATGAACGCCTCCTTCGCGGCGTCGTCGAGCTTGCGCGCCGCGAGTTTGAGCTGCTCGTCGAATACGGCCATCGGTTTTCCGGAGAATTTCTGGTGCTGGGACAGGTCGAAATCGGACCGCGCCGCTATGCCTTCAAGCTCCTGCCTTCCGAACGGGAAGTCGTATTCGATGTCTACGCACGCCCGGGCGTAGTGGGCGAGTTCGTCCGGTTTCTGCCAGTATTCGATGAAGTGTTCGGAGGGAAGGCCGACCGCCGACAGGAATTTCTTGCGCTGCTCGACCCAGTATTTGTGCCACACGTCCCAGCCCCAGTCCGGCTGCGGTTCGCCGTCGAGATCGGGGTTGTCCGCGAGGTGCGCCACATGTCCGCAGAGGATTTCGACCGCTTCGTCCGGCTTGATGAAGAACTCGAGTTCCATCTGCTCGAATTCGCGGCTGCGGAAAATGAAGTTGCGCGGCGTGACTTCGTTGCGGAAGCTTTTGCCTTCCTGCGCTATGCCGAACGGCACCTGTTTGCGCGACGTGTCGAGCACGTTCAGGAACTGCGCGAATATGGCCTGCGCCGTTTCAGGCCTGAGGTATGCGACGTTCGACGGATCGTCTATCGGGCCGACCACGGTCTTGAACATCAGATTGAAAGGCTTCGGCTCGGTCAGTTCGCCGCCGCAGTACGGGCACATCCCGGTGCCTTCCGGGTTGCGCGGTTTCGGCGGACGCTTCTGCTCCGCCAGTATGTCCGCGATCTGGTCCGCGCGCATCAGCTTCTTGCAGTCCTTGCACATCGTCATGGGATCGGCGAACGTGTCCAGGTGCCCGGACGCCTTCCAGATGCGCGGATGCATGATAATGGTCGCGTCCAGCCCTACGACGTCCTCGCGCCCGCGCACCATGAACTGCCACCATGCGTCCTTCACGTTGCGCTTCAGTTCGGAGCCGAGCGGCCCGTAATCCCAGAATCCCGGCATGCCGCCGTATATTTCGGAGGAATGGTAGATGAAACCCCTGCGCTTGCAAAGCGAGGCGACGGCTTCGAGATTGGCGGACATTCTGATGCTTCCTTTCATATAGATGCGTTTCCGCAGACGCCCTGCGGAACGGGCGGTATTTTACCAAACGCCGCACGCCCCTTCAAGATGCGCCCCGTCCCCGGTATTTTCCTCAATGCCGCCGTTTTATGGTATCATACGCGCATCCCGCGAGGCGCATTGCGCGGCGCGGGAACATAGTCCGGCAAACGGAACGGAGAAGTGTTTGAGTGTTTGGGTTTTTGAGTGTTTGAGTTTGACTCGCACTTGCAATCCACGGCTCATGACTAGTCCCCTCCCGCCGGGCGTTTGAAAATTTAGCATCAACGCTAACAAGTCGTTCTCCCGAAATACTACCACTATTTCAAATCAGAACGGCATGTGAGTGGAGATGCGCCCGTATGGGCGCATTCTCCTTCTCCGTGTATTCTGATTGGGCCTGTGGTAGGGCTTCGGGAGAGTGCATGGAAAGGAAAATGCGCTCTTTTTTCATGCATGCGAGGCGGTCTCCGCGATTTGGCGGCGCGTGAGGACACGCGCCCTCCCGGGAGGGCGGCTGTCCACAGCCGTCGCAACATCGAGCGCGAAACGGGAATTTTCCGCAAATGATTCTCACACGAAGAGGCGGAAGGTTCCGGAAAGAGAGGAGAGCGGACATGAGGCAGATCGCAATGTTTGCAAACATCGTTGCCGTTCTTCTTGCAGGAGATATTGCAATGGGCGGCAACACCACCGCGGCGCTTCACGCCGCGAAGAAAGCCAAGAAAGATGAATTCTACACGCAGCGCGTCGATATCGAAAACGAACTCAGGCACTACAAGGCGCATTTCAAAGGCAAGACCGTCCTTTGCAACTGCGACGATCCGCGCCAGAGCGAGTTTTTCAAATACTTCGTGGAGAACTTCGAAAAACTGGGCTTGAAAAAGCTCGTTGCCACTTGCTACAAATCGCAAGACGTAGACCTCTTTTCGCAGGGCGACTGCGAAAAGGCGATATGCCAGATATACGAAGGCGACAAGAACGGCAACATGCGCATGGACGACGATGAAATCAACATCCGCCAGCTCAAAGGCGACGGCGACTTCCGTTCGGCGGAGTGCATCGAGATACTGAAAGAAGCCGATATAGTCGTCACGAATCCGCCGTTCTCGCTCTTTCGCGAATACGTCGCGCAGCTTGTAAAGTTCGACAAGAAGTTTTTGATCATCGGGAATCAGAACGCCATCACTTACAAAGAGATTTTTCCGCTTTTCAAGGAGGATAAAATATGGCTTGGTTTTGGTTTCAAAGGCAATGCAACGCATTTTCGCTCGCGGTACGAGGATGTCGCGGCATCGGGGAATCACAGGGAAGGAATGATACGTGTTTCCGGCGTCATGTGGTTTACAAATCTTGATATTCAGAAACGCCATGAACGCATGCCTCTGTACAAAAAATACAGTTCTGAAGAATTTCCGCGCTATGATAATTATGATGCAATCGAAGTGTCGAAATCCGCCGACATTCCATACGACTACGACGGCGTGATGGGCGTTCCGATAACGTTCATGGACAAATACAACCCTGAGCAGTTTGAGATCATAGGAGCGACGGAGAGCGAAGGAAAAGGTTTTTCTGCCGGTCTGTGGAATCCCGATAGCGGAATTGCACAAGCTACCATCAACGGCGCGAAAGTCTACAAGCGTATCTTTATCCGGCGGAGGAGTAAATAATGTTGCCAATGTGAAAATGTTGCCAATTGCCAATGCCAATTGTAAATTGGAAACAGGAGCTGGCAACATTTCGAAGGAACGAAAGGAGTCTGCAAAATGAAAATCGATCTTCACCGCATTACCGTGCGCGAGCTTGTAGACGGATACGTCGATGATGCCGAAAGCGGAGTGCGCGGCTACGGCGGACGGCTCGACATACGCCCTGCGTACCAGCGCGAGTTCGTCTACGGCGAGAAGGAGCGCAACGCCGTCATTTCAACCGTGATGCGCGGCTTCCCGCTCAATGTGATGTACTGGGCGAAGAACGCGGACGGCACGTTCGAGGTGATGGACGGCCAGCAGCGGACGATTTCGCTTTGCCAATACTTCAACGGCGATTTCGCGTGGGGCGACCTCGGCGGCGTGGGCGGGCTCGGCGCGAAGTATTTCCACAGGCAGCTCGAAGACGTCCAGCGGAAGTTCCTCGACTACGAGCTCATGGTTTACTTCTGCGAGGGCGAGCCGTCGGAGAAGATAGACTGGTTCAAGGTGATAAACATCGCCGGGCTTAAACTCACGGCGCAGGAGATGAGGAACGCCGTGTATTCCGGCCCGTGGGTGGCGGACGCGAAGAGGTATTTTTCGAAGCCGGGATGCGTGGCGCACAAGATCGGCTCGCCTTACGTGAACGCGAAATTCGACCGTCAGGAATGTCTTGAAACTGCGATTGGCTGGATCGCCGGCGGGGACGACGACAGGCTGATCGAAAAATACATGGCCGACCATCAAGGCGACGGCGAGGCGACGGAGCTGTGGCTTCATTTCCAGAAAGTGATTAATTGGGCGGAGACGATATTCCCCGACTACCGCAAGGAGATGAAAGGACTCGATTGGGGTAGGCTCTACAGGGAGTTCGGCGGGAAGAGCTGGAACCCTGTGGAACTGGGCAGGCAGGTCGCCGCACTGATGGCGGACAAGGAAGTCGAGAAGAAAAGCGGCATATACGAATATCTGCTTTCGGGCGGAGTGCGCGTCGAGAAACTGCATTTGCGGCAGTTCGACGACGATGACAAGCGCTCTGCCTACGAGAGGCAGACTGCGGAGGCTGCGGCGAATGGGGTCTCGAACTGCCCGATGTGCGCGAAGGGCGGCGGGCCGGATGCGAAGCGCATTTGGGAGTTCGGCGAAATGGAAGGCGATCATATCGTCCCCTGGTCGAAAGGCGGAAAGACCGTCCCCGAAAATCTCCAAATGCTCTGCCGACGCTGCAACGCGTTGAAAAGCAACAAGTAGCGGGCGCGTTTTCCGCCAGTCCTGTTTTGCTATACTCCCGCGCATGGGCGGATTGTTCCATCGCAAGTTCAAAAATCCGCGCGCGGCGCGCTTCCGCGCCGCTGCCGCATTTGCGCTGTTCGCGCAAATGCCTCTATGCGCCGCCGTGCTCTCTCCTTCGCAGAACCCCGGCACGGAGAACGCCGTGCACGCGCGGCTTGTCGATTCCGCGCAGATATCGCAGATTTCCGGCATTGCGGAAATTTCCGGCAATGCGACAAACACTTTCACGCTCGCATTCGGAAAGGACGCGAACGGAAACGGAAAACTCGACGCGGACGAGGCGGGCATCGTCCTGACGCGCGACCGCCAATCATGGAAAATTTCGCCGCCCTGCGCCTCCGCGCCGGCGGAGGCGCAGGCGCATCCGCGTGCGGAGTTTGAAATAAAATGCGACGGCGGATGCCGCGAAATGGTTTTCAAGACTGCGGCGTCGCAATTGCGTTTCGGCTACGACCCCTCTTGGACTTTCGCGAAAGCGTCCGTCTGCGGGCGGCCGGGGTGCACGGTTTCCATATCGGTCGAGCGCAGGCGTTTCACCATAAGGATAGTCGCAAAATGAGAAGGCCCGCTAAGCGCAGAATCGGAAGCCTGTGGCTTTTCGCCGCGCTCTGCGCCGTCCAGACCGTGCTGAACGCGGACAAAGGCGGACTCATGCGCGCCCGCGCGCCCGTGCCTTCTCGAAACGTCTCCGAACCCATGCTCTTTTCGCAGCGCGACATGGATCTCGGCTATGCGCTTCTTCGCACGGGAAGCAACGAAGCACATTCCTTTGCGATGCCGCAAAACGCGCAAATACGCCGCGACTGGCTCGAATGCGGCACTTGCACCGGGTTTTATTTCGCGGAAGACGGTACGACGGTCTGCGCGGACGGATGGCTCGTTCTTCCGTGCGGCGTCGCCGCCGAGGTCTTCCGCGCGCCGCTCGCGCTCGCGGCAGAGTTCCAATGGGAAAGCCTCGGCGTCACGAACTCCTGTTTCTGGAGCGCGGAAAGCGAAACGTCTACGCTCTATACGTGGAACAACGCCCTCTACAGGCGCTCGGCAGACCGTGCCTGCACTTTCCAGGCCGAAGTCCTCAAGGATTCCGGCGATGTGATATTCCGCCAGAGCCTTCCTGCGGACGCCTCGCCTGCGGATTCCTGCATAGGCATGCGCACCGCGCCGCACTGCGGCGCCATGCCGGAAAACGCCGCGACAAACCGGATTGAAGTGTCGCCGCAGATCACATCGCTGTACTGGGCCAGAATAGCCGATCTGTCGGACGGAAGCGGCGACAGCGACGGAGACGGGCTGTCCGACTGCGAAGAACTTTTCGTGTACGGAACCGACCCGCGGGAGCGCGACACGGATTTCGACGGACTTTCCGACGGCGAGGAAATCGCGCTCGGCACAGGTCCGCTTGACGCGTATTCCGTTTCGCAGACGCTTTGCGACAAATATGCTCTTGTCGCCGGAACCGAAAATCCGCTCACGCTTCCCGCAGGTTCAGCCATGACACTTCTTGAAAATGCGGTATATTCGGGAACTGCGCAAGGCCCTTCGGCCGCTCCGTCGCCCTCGGCGACTTCTGACGTCCTTCGCGTCCGCGCGACGGGAACCGGACGCGGAAGGCTGGAAATCTGCGGAACGGTGATTCCGCTCGTGCCGGGAAGCCCCTGGCTCGGCATATCCGTCCCCGAAAGGGAAAAATGCCGCCTGCGAATGGAAAAAGACCCGTCAATCGAAGTCTTGTTCGATTCGGACAGATTCTGCACCGGCGAGACCGGCGGAGACCGCAAATGGATCGCATTCCCTTCCACGAACGCGGCACCCGCCTGCATACACGATTTCGCGACCCGGAGCGTGGACGTTTCGCTGCATCAGGATAAAGACCTCCCGGGAACATGCGCGCAATGGACATCGCAGAACGATTTGGTCTGCGTTTCCAACATACCCCCGGCGTCTGCGCGGATAACAGCGTATTTTCAAACGGACGCGACGCGGGAAGCCTCGTATTTCCTTTCGCATCCTCAGTACCTTTGCGGGCCGACGGGATTCGTGCAAACCGTGCGGTTCTGCCCGCAGATTTCCGACGCAGGCGGAGACAACGGCGGCGGGGTGTTTCCCGAGACGCCGGCGTACGACAATCCGCCTTCGAACTTCAATGCGAAGGCGGATTTCGCCGCCGCTACGAACACTGCAATCCGGTTGCGCCCGTTCGTTCTTCTTCTGCACGAGGAATCCGCGGACGATGAAATAAACCTTGTGGCGCCGCCACCGTTGAATCCGCCGTGCTGCCCGTGCGAGGCGCACCGCACGAACAATGTGCAGCTCGTGTATTCCAGTCCACGGATCGAAGTCCGCGATGCGCTTGGCTCGCCGTTCACCGCGACGAACGAAAATTGCACGGTCAGCGTGCGCGGAGTCCATCCAAGCAGGTCGTATGCGGATTCGCTGTTCCTGACGGCTACGAACGGCGTACCGGAGGAATGGCGCAACTACACGGTTCTCGGACTCGACATAGAATCCACGCGCGAGGCGTCTATGAAAGTTTTCAACGAACTCTCCGCGTCGTTCGGCTATCCTGTCACAGTCGGAACCAATCTAAGCGAAATCGTGACGAATGTCATAGAGGAGGCAGGCGGTTCTGCCGTAGAGACCGTGACGAACACTGCGCTTGCGGGAAGCGTGAAACTTCGTACGGACGTGTTTCTGGCGAGTGGCGCGATAAGACTTGCGATAGAACCGGCGGGTCAGCCGCTGCCCGCCGATGCGGTGCTGCAGATATGGCGAGAGAGTTACGTCGATAAGAGCAACAGATTCCATGAGGCCGTACTGCTTCTTGACGCGGCGGGCGCCCGGGAACTCCACGCGCACATGTCCGAATGGCGCGAACTGGCGGCAATGTCGCATTTCGGCGCGTCATCGCCGATACGCATCGCGGCAAGCAGGCCTTGCAAGTTCGATCTTGTCTTTGAATACGCCGATATGCAGACCGAAGGAGATAGCCCGATGCGGATTTTCGCAGGGAAGAAACAGCGCATAACCGTTGTCGCGCCGCCGCTGCTGCCGGACATAAACCGGGACAAAAGAATCAACGCAAAAGACATTGCCGCGTACGTATCTGGCGAAACGCTGCACTGGTGGGTGAACAACGATACGGTGAAAACGGAATTTCTGCCAAACTACCCCCCAAGTCAGGAAAACAGAAACGACAGTATCGTGAACGGCTTCTACGATTTGCAGAATTTCTTCGCCGCCTCTATGATGATGCAACCGTTTTGCGGGGCGTGGGGCAACCGCGCGGAGTACCGGATCGTTTCGGACGGCCCCGCGGATGCGTTCGGGTATTGCCTTGCAGACGGCAAATGGAACAATCCGCAGGAAATCTATCGAAAAGCGATACAGAGCGTGGATTCTGACAAATTGCACGAGGCAAGACTCTCCGGCACGGCATCGCGTCAAAAGATTCCGTTCGGAACGCTTGACGCTTTCGCGTCCGGGCGCGGTTTGGCCGTAATGGAGGCGAGGCAGAAAGGCGTTCCTGCGTCGATGGAAATGCGCTACGGCGGCGAGGTTCTTTATAAGTGTAAAATACCTGTGTCCGTACATGATGTTGAAGAAATGTTCACAACGGTGAACATCAGAGGCGCGGAAACCAATTCTTCGTTCGCGCTGGACATTCCGCAGCGTCCGGGGAAAAACAAAACGGGGCTGCTGAATCCCGGCAATTTCGTGTTCGTCCACGGATACAACATGAATGAAGACGAAGGCAGGCTCTGGGGCGCATCGGTGTTCAAGCGGCTTTGGGTGTTTGGACTGGACGTCGATTTTACAGTCATACTCTGGAACGGCTCGGTGAGCCAGCGGGACGTCGGGCTTTTCGGCTACGGGCTGGGGAAAGTCACGCCGGACTACTACACGAACGTGTGCAACGCGATAAACGCGTCGTACGCGCTAGCGGACGCGGTGGACGCGCTCGGATCAGGCCCCGATTTCATAATGGCGCACAGCCTTGGAAATATGATAACCTCATCGGCGGTGCAAGACCACGGGCTGAATCCAGACAAGTACTTCATGGTGAACGCGGCGGTGCCGGTTGAAGCCTATTGCGGAACGAATGCCGTGACGGAGGCGGTGCGCGCGGACATGACGCCGCCGGGCTGGAGGGATTATCCGCTTCGCGTAAGACCTTCGCACTGGGCTGAACTGTTCGCAGAAGGAGACGGGCGGAGGGAATTGAGCTGGAACGGGCGCTTCTGCAATGTCACGAACGTGGTGAATTTCTATTCTACGGAGGAAGAAGTGCTGAGAAACTCAGACGGCGACATCAGTGCGTTTCCCGCAAGAACGTTCGCCTGGGCGAAACAGGAACTGTTCAAAGGCCGCTGGCTTGCGGTGGAGTCGCTTCTTATGCACAATGACGGCGGATGGGCGATGAACAATGATTATTTCGACTTGAACGCAAACCCGGCCGGCGACATGGCGGTATGGGTTGCGCCGACGCCGGAGGAAACAGCGGGAATAAGCGATGCACAGCTGCGGGAGATGCCGTTCTTCGGCCCGTTCGAGGACATGTCGGTGTGTGGAACGAACGGAAGCGAAGTCGCGAGGGCGCGCCACGCATATTACATGTCCACGTGCATTCCCGCGGAATCGTACGCGGCTGGCGCGAATCCTCTGCCGATCCCGGGGGCTGAAAACAAAAACATGGCCGAATACCCTTGCAAAGGCAAACGCATTTCATTTTTTTGGGGATCTGAAGACTATGAATGGGATCACGGCTTCTATATCAATGCCCCATTGACAAGGACATACGAGTTCTACGATGATATTGTAAAACGCACAAAAGAAAGAAAGGAACAGAAATGAACCCTTCAAAAAGTTTAATTGCGGCGCTATTGTTGATTCCACTCGCCTCTTGCGGGACGAATGTGACGTTGCGGGTGTCTGTAATAGATTATGACACGCAAGAATATTTGCCAAATGCGAAGATAAAAATCAAAACAAACAACCCGTTCGGAGGACCGCCGGTATTTGGATGGACTCTTGCATCGAACGGATCGGAATGGAGCGTCTACAGATTCTATCTCAACGATAATTGTCCTACAGACTGCAACTTCTCGACTTATGACGGGCGCTTTAGGCCAATTGTATATGCCGATGGCTTTTACGAGCCTTGGCCGGAGACATACAGGTTCATGCCATTGCCAGGCAAAGGCGGGGAAATTGCAGAACTAGCCGAGACTTTCAAGGAAATGACATTTTATGTTAGACAAAAACGGAATCCGGTCGAGATGTACTCGCTCGGCGGCGAACATAGTTATAAAGGAACGACGAGATACCGGTTCCCGGAGGAAACCGAAGATGCCGGTTTTGACATGATGAAAGGGGATTGGACTGCGCCGCACGGGATAGGCGAAGTCGCCGATTTCCGTGTCCGCAAGCCGTGTATCGATTCTAACGGAGTGGAGACGGCGAGCGCGGCGCTTGTCTTCCAAGGTGCGGGCAACGGCGCGTATCTCGACTTCATGCGGCCGACGGGTGAGTTCTGGTCTGCGTACAACGCGGATCCGCAGGCGACATACAGCCAGACGTTTTCGCAGACAAACGGCTTTATAGTCGGAACAAACGATTATATTGTCTTGAGGACGAGAGCGGTCACAAACAGTACGGGCATAGTGGAAACTGCCCATTACGGCAAGATATACGGAGGCATACGTGTCGGCAAGAAGGATGAAAACAGTCAACAGTGGTATTTCTTTTTCAAATCCTACGCTTTGAATCCGGTGCCGGGCGACACGAATCTGGAAGCCGACACCGAAGGGTGTACTACACTTGTTGATGAAATGCGAGATGAAAAGGGAGCCGGTTTCCCTTGATGGCGACGCCGGAGGAAACAGCGGGAATAAGCGATGCGCAGCTGCGGAATATCCACCAATGCCGTTTTCAAGGACAGACTGAACAGGCTTGACTGGTTTCTTGCGGACAAATTTCCAGCGAGGGCATATTCATTTGACAAGCGTTTGTCCGCCTCCGTTTCCGCATACGGCATGAGCATCCAAAGGCTTGCGCTTTACAATAAAATGAGAGAATCCGATTTTGCCTGCGGCAAAACGAACCTTTGGTACGAGTTCAGCCAGCCGACAATGGATCAATTGACTTCAGTGCCGACGAACGAGTTGAACGATGTTTCCGCAGCTCTTGCATGGTAGGTGGACGTTTGCGGCGGTTGTGCGCGTCGTCCGGGCGCGTTGCATTGCCCGTGGCTGACGCAATATCTCCCGCGTCTCGCGTCTGACGTCTCGCGCCCACTTCATCCCACTTGAACCGGCCGGCTGCGGAAGAACGCAGATGCGCCGGCAGATTCCGGATTCCCGGAATCAGTCGAGTTTGCCCGCGCTTTCGAGAAGCGCTTTCGCGGCGCCTATCGCCACGGGCATCGTCGCGATGGAGAGAACCGTAGACGCCGCCACGAGCGCGACCGGATATTCGGGGTCGCGTCCGTAGCGCACCGAGAACATCGCTACGCTTGCCGCTACCGGCGCGGCCGCCGGTATCACGGCGGCAAGCGCGACAACCGGGGAAAGCCCGGGCAGTCCGGCGATTGCAAGCGGAATGACGGCGGCGGCGACCATCGCCGGCACCGCGACGTGCCTGAGCGCGAACACCGTGTATGTTCCCGGGCGCTTGAGCGCCGCGCCGAAATTCGCCCCTGCAAGATGGAAGCCGATCACAAGCATCGACAGCGGCGTGTTGAGTCCGCCGATCCCTTCCACGGCGCTCGCCACGGGCCCCGGCAGATCCACCGGAAGAAGGAAGAACGGAAGCCCGAGCGCGATGCCGACGGTTCCGGGGTTCACGAGCGATTTGAGGAATTTTCCGCTTTCGCCCGCGCCGCGTATCTCTCTGACGCCGTACGTCCAGATGCAGATGTTGAAAACCGTGACGTAGACCGATCCGAAGAAAACGCCGTCCGGCCCGAGCAGCGCGTATTCGAGGGGAAATCCCATGAAGCCGGCGTTCGAGAAGACGACCGAAAAGCGCATCGCCCTGCGGCGCGCTTCGTCCGGGTCGTGGACGAAGATGCGCGCAAGCGCCGCGCCTGCGGCGTGGGAAAGCACCGCCGCCAGGAACGCCCATCCCATGCCGGCGAGCAGTTCCGGCTCGAACGGCTTGCGGAAAGACGTCAGAATCAGGCACGGCGTGACTATGAGCAGGACGAAATCCGCGATGCGCCGCACGGAATCCGCATCGAAAAGTTTTGCGTACCGCGCGACCGCGCCGAACGCCATCAAAAGGAAAAGGCCAAGCGTCTGCCCGGCCGTTATCGACATTCCTTCAAGCATTGCAGGAAGCGGCGCGCCGGGTCTGCGCCCGGGCGCGCCTTCCGCCGTCAGCCGCGCGGCGGGCGTATCGAATCCGCAAGCGCGCGCGCCTCGGCTGCGAGGCGTTCTATCGCGCCGTAGTCGCCTGCGGCCAGGGCGTCCTTGGGAACTATCCAGGTTCCGCCGCACGCCGCGATTTCCGGAACCTCGAGGTATTCGCGCAGATTGCCCGGCTTCACTCCGCCGGTAGGCATGAATTTCACGCCGGTGAAGCGGAACGCGCCGAGGAGGTTCTTTATCATCTTCACGCCGCCCGCGGCCTCGGCCGGGAAGAATTTGACGAAGCGCAGTCCTGCGGAAAGCGCCTGCGAAAGCTCGCTTGCCGTTGCCACGCCGGGGCAGAACGGCAGGCCGAGCGCCGCCGCTTTGGCGACGGCCGCGGGATCGAACCCGGGAGCCACGCCGAACGCCGCGCCTGCGGCGACGGCGGCTTCGATCTGCGCCGGTGCCAGCAGCGTGCCCGCGCCGACGAGCGCTTCCGGCACTTCGCGGCGTATCGCCGCGATGGCTCCTGCGGCCGCGCTCGTGCGGAACGTCACTTCAAGAACCGGCAGCCCGCCCGCGACGAGCGCGCGGGCGAGAGGAACCGCCTGTTCTTCTTTGTCTATGACTATGACGGGGATGACCGCCGCCTTCGAGAAAGTTTCAACGATATCCATTTTTCCCTGCTCCGCAAAGTTCAGCGGTCCACGCGGGCGGAACCGCCCGCCACGAGTTTTTCGACTTCCGCCTTCAGCGCCATCGACGTGTCGCCCGGCGTGGTCATGGCGAGCGCGCCGTGGGCCGCGCCGTATTCCACGGCTTTCGCCGCGTCGCCCGTAGACATGAAACCGTATATCAGGCCGGACGCGAACGAATCGCCGCCTCCCACGCGGTCGAATATCTCGAGCCCGTCGCGCGCCGCCGCCTTGTGGAGTTCGCCGCGGTACCAGCACAGCGCAGACCAATCGTTCACGGTCGCGCTCTTCACCGCGCGCAGCGTGGTCGCGACCGCTTTGAAGTTCGGATACAGCGAAACGGCTTTTTCGATCATTTTGCGGAAGCCGTCGATCGGAAGCTTCGTGAGGTTCGCGTCCACGCCTTCGACCTCGATGCCGAGGGCGGCGGTGAAGTCTTCCTCGTTGCCGATCATCACGTCCACGTATTTGGCGATCTCGCGGTTGACTTCACGGGCCTTGGCCTGCCCGCCGATGGATTTCCAGAGCGACGCGCGGTAGTTCAAGTCGTAGCTTGTGACCGTTCCGGCGGCTTTCGCCGCCTTCAGCGCTTCGATCGCGACTTCGGCGGTCGACTCCGAAAGCGCGGCGAAAATGCCGCCGGTGTGGAACCAGCGCACGCCTTCTTTTCCAAACAGCGCCTTCCAGTCCACGTCCCCGGGCTTGAGCTGCGAGACCGCCGTAAGTCCGCGGTCGGCGCAACTGCGCGCGCCGCGGCATCCGAAACCGCGCTCCACGAAGTTCAGTCCGTTGCGCACCGTGCGTCCGATCCCGTCGTAGGGGCGCCACAGCACGTGGGAGACGTCCACGCCGCCCTGCAGCATGAAGTCCTCGACGAGCCGTCCGACCGGGTTGTCGGCGAATGCCGTCACTGCCGTCGTGCGCAGGCCGAAGCAGCGCCTCAGGCCGCGCACGACGTTGTATTCGCCGCCGCCTTCCCACACTTTGAATTCGCGGGTCGTGTGGATGCGTCCCTCGCCGGGGTCGAAGCGCAGCATTATTTCGCCGAGCGATGCGGCGTCCCACGCGCACGATCCGGCGGGTTTGATTTCGAGTTTTCCGTCCATTTCGTTTCCGTCCGTTTTTTCACAATCCCTTGCGGCAGGCCTTGAGGCCGATTTCAAGGCCGCGCAGTTCGGCGAGTCCGATGAGACGCCCGCCGTAGCTGTAGCCGCAGTAGCAGTCTTTGCCCTTGGCCTTCGCGAGCAGGCCGTCGATTTCGAGGTAGCGCCCGTGGTCCGGGCGGACTACGATTTTCTCGCCGCGGCGTTTCTCCTCCTTGAGGAACTCTTCGAAGAGTTTCGGGATGTCCGTCTGGCCGCAAAGGTGGCACTGCGACTCGTGGAAGATCTTGTCGTCCGTGTATTCGAGATTCCTGAAGTGGCAGAAGTAGACGCGCTTGCCGAACTTTTTCATTATCTCCACGGCGTCGTTCGCCGGGTCGCCGCCGAGGGAACCCGTGCAGAGCGTGAGGCCCACGTGCTTCGAGGGGCACTTCTTGTACATCTCGGCGATGTCCTTCGCGTTGGAAAGTATGCGCGGCAGTCCGAAAATCGGGTGCGGCGGATCGTCCGGGTGGATGCACATGTCGACGCCGGTTTCCTCCAGGACGGGGGAAATCTCGTTGAGGAACCAGTACATGTTCTCGCGGAGTTTCGCATCGTCGATTCCTTCGTACGTCTTGAGCTGCGCGAGGAATTCCTCCGGCGTCCAGTCGTCG
>Ga0256407_10008660_pt1 | contig 14830 bp, 8 predicted proteins | sample RumenRJG_04DNA_FD_193489 | JGI IMG/M metagenome (GOLD analysis project Ga0256407, IMG submission 193489) | Bovine rumen microbial communities from Lethbridge, Alberta, Canada - RJG_04 | ecosystem: Host-associated > Mammals > Digestive system > Stomach > Rumen | place: Canada: Alberta | collected... | reverse complement strand
CGATGATCATAGCGCCCTGAACGCCGTTGTTGTAACTCTCCTGGGCGCGCTCCTCGAGCGAGTCGTCGATACGGGCCACGTCGCGCAGGTGGACTACGCCGCCCGACGGCGACATGCCCACGACGATATTACCCATCTGCTGCGGGTCGCTGAACTCACCCTGCACACGCAGCGAGTAGGTCTCGTTACCGATGTCAAACGTACCACCGGGAATGTTGCGGTTCTCGGCACCGATGAGTGCGGCAACGGTCTCAACGCTCAGGTTATAGGCTTCCATGCGCAGGGGGTCCAGATAGATGTGGACCTCACGCTTGGGGGCACCGGCAATCGACACCGAACCGACACCGTCGACACGCGCCAGCGGGTTGGCAACGTTCTCGTCGAGGATTTTGTACAGGCCGGGCATACTCTGGCTGGCCTGGACCGATAGCAGCACGATGGGAATCATGTCGCTGCTGAACTTGAAGATGATGGGCGTGTTGGCGTCATCGGGCAGGTAACTCGACACCATGTCGAGTTTGTCGCGCACGTCGTTGGTCAACACGTTGATATCGTAGCCAAATTCAAATTCCAGCGTAATGATTGATACGTTCTCTTTACTGTTGGAGGTGATGTGCTTGAGGTGCTCCACCGAGTTGAGCGTGTTCTCAAGCGGGCGGGTCACATTCTGCTCGATATCCGATGCACTGGTTCCCGCATAGGTCGTCATCACCATGATGGTGTTGGTCTCGATGTCGGGAAACAGGTCAATGGGCAGTTTCTTGAGCGAGAACAGACCCAGCACAATCAGTGCCACAAACACGAGGATTGTGGTAACTGGTCGTTTGACTGAACTGGAATATAAACTCATAATTCAATGTTATTTCTTGAGTTGAACTTTGGCACCGTCATGCAGGCGGGATGCACCGGCGATAACCACTTGTGAACCGGCCGACAAGCCACCCTTGACTTCGTAGCGGTCCTCCAGGCGTTGGCCCAGTTCCACCTCACGCAACTCTACCTCGCCGCCCTGGTAAACCCAGACGTAACGCACGCCCGAGCCCACCTGCTTCTGCACGGCACGGTCAGGAACAACGACGCTCATGGTGCTGCCGTAGTTGAAGGCTACACGGGCAAACATGCCGGTGCGCACCTTGTCCTGGCGATTGGTGATGGTTACCTCGACCTGGAAAGTGCGGCTTGTGGCATCCACGGTGGGATGAATCAGGTAAACCTGGCCCTGGAACACTTCGTCACCATAGGTGTCAAACGTCACGCTCACGGGCATGCCCTTTCTCACGTGGGGATACTCGCTCTCGTTCACGTTGACGATGACCTTGAGCGGCTGCTGCTGCTCGATGGTCAAGATGGGCAAGCCTGCGGGCAGGTCGCCGGCATCATAGTTCTTGGCCGTTACCACACCGCTCACGGGCGAGGTGAGCACGGTGTTCTCCTGCATCGTGCGGATGGCGCGTGCGGTGGCGTCATACTGTGCCTGCAACTGGTCAACAGCCTGCTGGGTGCCGCCGCCAATCTTCACCAGTTCCCTGGCGCGTTCCAACTCTCGCTTGAGGTTGGACAGGGCAATCTGCTGCTGGGCGATATTCACGTCGTCCAGCACTACCAGGCGCTGACCGCGCGACACGCGCGAACCCACGTTAACCAGAATCTGCTTGATGCGCGAACCGCTGTTCGACGAGATGTTGTTGGTCTTGAACGCCTCGACGGTACCCGTGTATTCGCTGTTCTGCTTCACGTTTTCCTGGGTGACGGTCGTTACCTCGACGATGGGCAGTTCCTCTTTTACATCGGTTGCCTTCTTTTCGTCTTTACTGGTACAGGATGCCAGTGCCAGCACGAGCATCACGATCGGTAAAAATTTCTTTGTCTTCATTGTTTTATGTTCGTTTATTGTTGATTTCTAACTCCTAACTCCTAACTTCTAACTCCTGACTATCTCACGTAGTGCGTGTTGCCCAGCACATACTCCAGGTCGCTCTCGGCAACCAGATAGTTGTAGATGGCCTGGTAATAGGCCAGACGTGATGCCATCAGGGCGTCCTCGGTGTCGCGCAACTGGATGAACGACGCGGCACCGATTTTGAAACTCTGCTGCATGATGTCGTTGGCCTTGGTAGCCATCGTCACGCCGGCCTCGTTGCTCTCAATCTGCTTCAGGCTCTTGGCAATCACGTCGTTTTGGGTTGCCACCTGCACGTGAAGGCTGCGCTCCAGGTTCTCGCGCTGCCATTTCATCTCCTCGACAGCGATCTCGGCCTGTTTCTGCTTGTAGTAGCGCTGGCCGCCCTGGAAGATGGGGAAGGCAAGCGTCAAGCCCACATTGGACGCGCGGCTCCAGCGCAGGCCGGAGAACGGGCTGCCGTTGTTCATCGAGTGCCACATCAGGCTGGCGCTACCCGACAGGGTGGGGTACCAGGCCATCTTTTGCACATCGAGGGCTTTCTTCAGGTAGTCGGTCTGCAGGTCCAGCGCCTTGAGGCTCGTGTTGTTGGCCAGCGTGGTGTCTGCACCCAGGGTGTTGCTCAGTGCGCGGGCATACATCTCGCCCTTGAAGTCGTCGAGTTGCTGGCTGGGGGCAATCGTCGTGCGGACATCCATGCCCATGAGCAGTTTGAGTTGCAACTCCAGGGCATTGATTGAGTTCTCGGCCTCGAGAATCGACGGTTCCAGGTTGGTCACGGCGACGTTGGCGCGCAGCACGTCATACTCTGACGCGGCGCCCAGGTCATACTTCTTCTGGAAGATTTCGGCATTCAACTTGGCCGTAGCGTGGTTCTCCTCGATCACGCGCTTGCTGTCCTTGGCCAGGAGCAGTGCATAGTAGGTCTTCTCGACCTGGTTCACCAGCGACAACTTGTTGGCGCGGGCCTTCTCCACGTTCTGCAGAATCTGGTTCTCGCTCAGTTTGATGGACTTCCACAACTGGGGAACCACCAGCGGAATCGTGGCCTGGAAACCTGCGGCGTGGGTGTTGTCGCTACCCATCTTGATGGCCATGGTACCGGCATCGGTGTCCATGTACATCGTCTGCAGTGACAGGTTGCGCTGGTACTGGCCGGCCAGGTTCACGCTCGGCAACAGTTGGCCCAGCACCTCCTTGCGGCTGTAGTCCACGCGGGTGATTTCCATCTCTTGAATTTTGATGGTGGGGTTCTCGTTCAGGGCGATGCGGATGCACTCGTCGAGCGACAAGGTCAGTTGAGCGCCAGCGCTCAAGGCACCGCCGAATAACATTAATAGAATAATGTAGAATAACTTCTTGTTGAACATTGTATCGTTGTTTTTATTGATTTTGCTGTTGTTGGTTTTCGAGATACTCTATCATCTCAATGCCCTTGAGCGTGGCCACACCGCGCAGGAAACTCACAAACACGTGGTCAAAGATGTCTTCCTGCTTGAAACCGTACTTGTCCCCGTTGGGATTCTCGTGCAACACGCGCATCGACTTCGTGAACAGGTAGCCGGCTATCTCGGGGTTGATGCGCTTGATGACCAGACCCTCGTCCTGGGCTTGGCGCAGCACCGACGCGATGCCGTTGATCACGGTGCGTTCGTTCTCGACATGCTTCTCAAAGATGTCGGGATACAGCCGCTTGATATCGTTGATGAACGCCATCGAGGTGGTGTCATACATCTTGCGGGCGCGCTGATACACGCGATACATCGCCTCAAAGCAGTTGGATGACGTGCTGAAAATCTCTTTCATCGCGGCATTCTTCTTCTCGTGCTCGTTATGGATGCACTCGCCGATGAGCGTGCGCTTGTCGGGGAAGGTTTCATAGAGTGTGCGCTTCGAGATGCCGCAGGCGCGTGCCACGTCATCCATTGTCATCGACGTGGGGCCAATGCTCATCAGCATCCGGCTGCATTCGTTCACAATCCTTTCTTTTGTGTCCATTGGATAATGTTGTAATGGTTCATCTCTTATTTAGGGCACAAAAGTACAGAAAACTTTTAAAACTCCAAAAGTTTTCTTGGTTTTTCTCCGGTATAGATGGTAAAAAATCTTCTTATGCCATCATATAAAAAGGCGGCGCCAAATCAGGCGCCGCCCTCTCAATGAGTGATGTTCAATGAATTACTGAATTATCAGAACAGTACCTTGCTGCTCTTCACGGCACCGCTGCGGTAGCGGGTTACCACGATGTTCACGCCGTCCCAAGGCTCCTTGCTCTGAACACCCGACATGTTGACATAGGTTACCGACTCGATCTCGTCACCGTCGGTGGCGATGGTGTTGATGCCGGTGTTGTCCATGTTGACGCTGACGAGCGTTACCTCCTGGGTGTTGCTGGTAGCGGTGGTACCGTCTACATAGTTGGCCACGATGTAGTAGGAGTAGGTGCCGCCCTCAACCAGGTTGCTCAGGGTGATGCCAGTGCTGCCGGCGTCGATGTCGGTGATGACAAAGTCGGTGTTGTCACCGGTGGCGGTAGCATTGAGGTTCAGCGTGCCGGCATAGACGTTGATGAGGGTCATGTCGGGCGAGTAACTGCTGTCGGTCGAGTAGATGGTGATCTTGTCACCGGCGCTGGCGGTTACGGTCCAGGTGTAAGTCTCACCCTTGACGAAGGTGTGACCCACAGCCGAGGTCTTGGCCGACTTCACGGTGATGTTACCGGCACCGTAACTGGTGTTGGCGGTAGTGATCTGGATGGTGAAGGTGGCGTTGCTGTAACCCGAGGGAACAGTGAAGGTGATGTTGCCATAGGAGGTGCTCCACCACGACGAGGAGTTCTTGGTGTACAGGGCACCGTTGCCTCCCCTGACGTTGCTGCCGCCCCACGGCGAGGTCAGCGTGACGCTTGCATAACTTCCGGTGTAGTTGCTGCCGTCGAGGCTGCCCAGCAGGGTCGAACTCGGCTCATCACCGCCACCGGGCTGTGCGGTCAGCGTTCCGTACATCGTGTAACTGGAAACTACCGATGCATCTACATCGTGGGTCCAGTTGGCGGTGAAGCCGGTGCTGCTGATGTTGGTGGCTGCATTCAGTACGGGAGTAGACTTGGCGATGGTGGCGTTACCGGTCAGGGCAACGGTCTGGCTCGTTGCACCGGCGCTGGCAACGGTGACGGTAGCCGTCTGCGTGCCATAGGCGGTGGGTGCGTAGGTCACGGTCACGTTAACGCCGTTGGCGGCATTGGCGGCCGTGATGCTCGTCGTCGAGATGCTGAAGACGCTGGCACCGCTCAGGCTCAGGGTCACGTTACCCGTCAGGTCGGCACCCGTAACCTTGAAGGTGGCGGTCTTGGTAGCGCCCACGTTAGTCGTCATGCTCAGGCTGGTGGGAGTTACGGTCAGCGTGGGAGTAGCGGCGGGCTCTTCGTCCTTCAGGGTGACGCTCTGCTCGTTGCTCCAAGCGCTTTGGGTTCCGTCGGTGTAGATGGCCTTCACCTTATAAGTATAGGTGGCGCCAGCCGTCAGGTTCTGGACGGTGTAGTACTTGTTGGTGATGCCGGTGATGGTGCGGGTGGTGGCATCGCCGGTCTCGGTAGCATTGAGGGTGGTGTTGCCGGCATAGACCTCAATGAGCGACATGTCGGGCGAGTAACTGGTGTCGGTCGTGGTCAGGGTGATCACGTCGCCGGCGCTGCCCGTCACGGTCCAGGTGTAGGTCTCGCCCTTCGAGAAGGTGTGGCCCACTGCCGAGGTCTTGGTTGACTTCACGGTCACGTTACCCGTGCCATAGGTGCCGGTAACGGTCTTGATCTTGACGCTGAAGGTGGCATTGCTGTAGCCCGAGGGAATCGTGAAGGTAATCTTGCCGCTCTTGGTGAAGTAAACGGCACTGTTACCGCCCTTGACATTGCTGCCGCCCCACGGCGAGGTCAGCGTGATGGTCTTGTAACTGCCGGTGTACTGGCTGCCGTCGATGCTGCCCAGCAGGATGGGGTCGGTCGACGGGGTCGAGCCGCCCTGGCCATCCACCTGCAGGGTGTAACTGGCCACGTTGGCGCTGGCGGTCTGGTCGGTCCAGTCAGCACGGAAACTTGAACTGGTCACATAACTGCTGTTGGCGGCGCTCATCACGGGAGTGTAGGTCGTGATGGGTGCGGCGGTGGCGGTACCCGTCAGGGTAACGGTCTTGCTCGTTGCACCGTCGCTGGCAACGGTGATGGTGGCCGTCTGGGTGCCGGTAGCAGTGGGTGCGTAGGTTACGGTCACGTTAACGCCGTTGGCGGCATTGGCGGCCGTGATGGTCGTCGGCGTTATGCTGAACACGCTCGAACCGCTCTTGGTGAGCGTCACGTTGCCCGTGAGGTCGGCACCGGTCACCTTGAAGGTGGCTGTAGCGGTCTCGCCGGTGTAGGCGCTCATGCTCAGCGTGGCGGGAGTAACGGTCAGGGTCGGGGTGGCAACGGTAGCAGCGTTCAGGGTAACTTCCTGCTCATTGCTCCATGCACTCTCGCTGCCGTCGCTGTAGATGGCCTTCACCTTATAAGTAAAGGTGGCGCCCTCCTTCAGGTTCTGGACGGTGTAGTACTTGTTGGTGATGCCGGTGATGATGCGGCTGCTCTCACCGCCGGTCTCGCTGGCGGTAAGCATGTTGAGCGACGAGGCGTCGCCGGCATAAATCTTGATGCTGCTCACACTGATGTAGTTGCTCGTGGAGCCGATGGTCACCTTGTCACTCGATGAGCAGTTCAGCACAAAGGTGTACTCGGTGTTGCTGTCGCTCAGGGCCTGGGTCTTGGTCTGGCTGCCGGTACCCACGCTCAGTGTGGCGTTGCCATAGTAACTCGAGTAGTAGGAGTAGGCCTTAACCTTGACGGTTACCTGGCTGTAGCCGCTCAGGTTGTAGGTCGGGGATACCAGGTTGCCGCCGGTGATGAGCATGCCCGTGTTGGCATACACGTAGGTCGAGGCGCTCCAGCCGGTTCCCAGATAGGTGGTGATGTTGCTCGACACGTCGCTCAGGTAGCCGTCAGAGTTGGTTACCTGCGACACACCGCTCAGGTCGATGTTGGCCAATTCGCTGGTGGTGGGGGTAGTGCCCTTCTCGGTCACCTGCAGGGTGTAACTGGCCACGTTGGCGCTGGGAGTCTGGTCGGTCCAGGCAGCGCGGAAACTGTTGGTGGTGATGTAACTGCTGCTGGCGGCGCTCATCACGGGAGTGTAGGTCTCCAGGGCGGCTGCCGTGGCAGTACCCGACATCGACACGTTCACATCGGTAGCACCGCTGCTGGATACCTTGATGGTGCCCGAGTGGGTGCCGGCGGCCGAGGGGTTGTAGGTCACGGTGACTGTAGCGCCACTGTTGGCCGAACTTGCGCTGATGGTCGTCGGGGAGATGGTGTAGGCGCTGTTGGCGTCGGTCTTGGTCAGCGTCACGTTGCCGGTGAGGTTGGTACCCTTAACGGTGAATGTCTTGGAAACGCTCTGGCCGGCCGTGGTGCTGAAACTCAGCGTCGACGGGGTGACGGTCAGCGTCGGCGTGTTGCTGCTGCTGGGCGGCTGGATGCCGATGACCATCTGCTGGTATACGTTGAAGTTGTAACTGCTGTAGCCGAACGAGTTCAGCGAGCACCAGGCATTACCGTCACCGCTCCAACCGAAGTTGATGTGGTACTTGTTGTCGCTGCTGCGATAGCCGTCAACGTTGAAGGCGTGTCCGCCGGCGTTGGAACTAACGGCGCAGAAGACGATGGGACGGCCGGCGGCCATCTCCTCCTGAATCATGGCAGCCCACTGGGTGTCGGTGTACAGGGTGGAGCCGCCACTGTAGGCGCTGGTCTTCTTGACAAAGCGCGTCGTGCTCGAGTCGTAGCCGAAGAAGGTGAACGCGTTGCGGATGTTGCTCACGCTGTCCACGCTCACACCGCTACCACCGGCAGCACTCGTGCCATAGCCCATGTGCTCGGCCTGGCCCACATAGTGCATCAGCGTGGCCACTGCAGTACCCTGGGCGGTCGTGTAACTGCCGGTGTAGGAGTCCAGCATGTTGGCCCAGTCAAACGTCGTCGAGGGCAGGGCCGAGTGGGTGTAACTCGTTGAGCCGTAACTCGAGTAACTGATGGTGGACTTGTAACCGGGAACGGCGGGAGTTGCGGCGGTGGGATATTTCCAATAGTAGAATACCATCGAGGCCGACGTGGCGGGGCAGCCCGTCAAGCACTGGTAACTACCGAATTTACATTGGTTCCAGTAGGGGGCTTGCTGGTCCCAGTTGCACGTCAGCAGCGGGCCATAGGTGCCGGCACGCAACTTGGGAGTGTTGGCCGGGTTGGCAAGCAAGTTGGACTTGAGGTTGGGATTCTTCTGCAGATACATGATCTGGTCCTTGTACTGGCCGAGCATGTCCTGCATGCCAAGAGGCAGGTTGTTCACGTCTCTCAGGGGACGGTCACCCACCATCAGAATTTCATCGGCGCGGTCATCACCGGCAACGACGATAAAGGTGGTGGAGGTGTTGAAGATGTAATAGACGGGAGTGCCGACTTTCGCGTCACCCATCTCGGCCTTCAACAGCACAGGGATAGTGGCTGCCGGAGACATGAATTGACCTGCATAAAGTTCGTTTTTCAAGAAACTTTGTGCTTTCTTCATGGCCGTAGTCTGGTCAACAGGTGCGGCCGATAACGACATCGCCATGATGGCGGCTGTCAGGAAAAACAGTAATTTCTTCATAAGTCTTTTAGATTAAGAGATAATAGTTTATAAATATGTTGATTAATAAATAGGTTTACAGTGCAGATTGTTTCTAAAGACGCCCCAAAGGTAATAATCCGAAATGAATCTTGCAAGCAAAAATGGCACTTTTTTATTCAAATTGCTTTTTCTGATAAGTTTTTTTCACGACTTTGTGAGGGTTTATTCATTATAACACGGCATTTGGAATGTGTCCTGGAAGCCTGCCCATTAGGCTTAAAATGTGTTTTTTTGCACAACAATCTAAGGCCACAAAGCACACAGGGAAAGCCACAATCATAATTGTGGCTTTCCCTGTTCTCCTTTTCAGGCGTATTATTTAATGATGGCCTGTTGCGGTAGAACTATTTGTTTTGATGCTGTTTCCCGCCTTAATAATCAGTGCTTGCCAGACCTGTGTAGGGGTCGTTGTATTTCAGGAGGTTCTCTATCAGTTTTCGGTTCCACTTTTCCACCTCGTTGGGCTGTTTTTTGGCTTTCAGTTTGTTCAGCATGACTTGCCAGTAGGGTTTTTCGAAGTTATAGATGATGAAACCCGTGTCAAGAACATCTGTGCTGAGCCATGGCCACCCCGGGTCTTTGGCGTAACGCAGGATGATGGAACGTTCACGTTCATAGTCGACCTCGAATTCGTCTGTAAAGGGATTGATGGCGCAAAAGTGCAGGTTGAGGCCTTTGTCTGCCGGTGAGAAAAGCAGATGCAAACGTCCTGGTGAGAGGCGCATCTTGTCTGTCAGGTCCCCTTTCCCGTCTTCGATAAAGAAGTAGTCGATGTCGGGGCTGTCGGGAAGGATAGGACCACTCATCGTGTCATCGGTGATGGTGATGGGGCCGTCGGCGGTTGGCTCAAACCGGCTTTTCAGAATACGGCGGTAGCCCTTGTTGCGGTATGCCATCAGGTCATCGCAACTGATCAGTGAAAAGAGCATCATCTTGTCTTCGTATGCTGTCAGTGTTGTCACATCACCCACTTTCTCGGCCACGAACCGTGCGCCTTGACCTATCATGTCCCTATCCACTGATATCTCTTGATAAACGCCGTCCCCAATTTGCTCCAGGCAGAGTACCAAGTTGCTTTCAGCGTCTTGGAGGACGTAAATATCCCCTTCTTGATACATACTGATGGCTCCCATATCCCAGGAAACATACTGGTAGATGTCGTCAATAGAGGCTGGTTGCTGGGCCGGGAGCGGCAGCGCCATGATGACGGCAGCGAGGATAAGCAATAACTTCTTCATAAGCCTTTCACATTAAAAGTTATATTAATAGATGGGTTTGCAGTGCGGATTGTTTTCAAATCTCGCCCAAAGGTAATAATCCGAAACGAATCAGGCAAGCGAAAATGGTGTTTTTTTATCCGTATCGCGTTTATTGATGAGGTTTTTCCACAACATCGTGAGGTTTTATTCATTACAACCCGACTTCTGGGATAGGATATGGGATATTTGCTTGTTTGGCTTTTTTTGATTATCTTTGCACTACAACATGAATGAGAAGACTATGAAATCAGCAAGCAACATACCCGAAATTTTGGCGTTTCTGAGGCAGTTGGCGGTCAACAACGACCGCACGTGGTTCAAGGCACGCAAGGACCGCTTTGATGTCCTGCGTGGGACTTGGGAACAGGACATGGAACGCCTGATCGGTCTCGTGGCCGACTTTGACCCGCAGGCCCGCGGGCTCGCTGTCAAGGACAGCGTTTACCGCATCTACCGCGACATCCGTTTCTCGCACGACAAGAGCCCCTACAAGACCTATTTCTCGGGGGTCATCGGCCGTGGCGGTCGGCACACGGTGCAGTCCTGCTACTATGTCCACTTTGGTGTTAACGAATTGATGCTGTGCGGCGGCATCTGGTGGCCCGAGAAACCCATTCTCGAGCAGTTGCGCAGCCTCATCGACGCCGAGCCCGAGGAGTTTCTCGCCCTTGTCAACGACCCCGAGGTCACCAGCCGCTACCAGTGGATGTCACGCTCCCTGAAGAAGGTGCCCGCCGGCTACCCCGAAGACCATCCCCTGGCCCGTTACCTCAAGATGAAGGAGTTTTTGCTGGTCAAGCACCTCGACGAGGACTACTTCGACTGCGAGGATTGGGTCGAGCGCGTCGCCGGGGACTTACAACCTCTCAAACCCTTGAACGATTTCCTTAATTATGTGTTTGAATAGAGGGCGGTAGGCTTACAATCCGTAACGTGGGAATTTGCTATCATTTTGGCAAAAGAGTCGGCATTTTGTCACACAAAAGTGAAATTAACCGATTTTTTTGCCAACTTTTTTGCCCTTTTTGCGACGCGAAAAAGATTTTTTGGGTGTCGATGGTGTTAATTTCTCAATATTATAACACCTATTAAAAAAAATGATAGTAACTTTGCGCCCGATTTCAGAGATGAGATCACGTGAAAACCCGAAAACAATAAACATTCAACATAAAACTAACGCAATTAAGTTAATCTATGAAGAAATCACTCCTTTTATTGATGGCATTGGCGTCATCTCTGGCCATGAGCGCCAGTGAGGCCGACTTGAAGATGCCAGATCAGTTGCATGACATCAGTTTCCTGCATTGGGGCTTCCTGGTATGCGTGCTGGGAATGCTTTTCGGTGTGTATCACTTCATGAAGACCAAGAGTCTTCCCGTTCATCCCGCTATGCGCGAGATCGGTGAGGTGATTTACAAGACTTGCTCGACCTACCTCAAGCAACAGGGCCGTTTCCTGGCCATCCTGTTTGTCTTCATCGGTGTGGTGGTTGCTTTCTACTTCGGTGGACTCAGCCACATGTCGGTGAGTGAGGTGCTGATCATCCTGTTGTCGACAGTAATCGGTATGCTCGGCTCCTATGCTGTGGCAGCCTATGGTATCCGCATGAATACCTATGCCAACGCACGCATGGCCTTCGCTTCGCTGCGTCGTGACCCGCTGCGCCTGCTCAACATCCCCTTGAATGCGGGTATGAGCATCGGCGTGATGCTGGTGTGCGTTGAGTTGATCATCATGCTGGTCATCTTGCTCTTTGTCCCCGTGCATCTGGCTGGTGTATGCCTCATCGGCTTTGCCATTGGTGAGAGCCTCGGCGCCAGCGCCCTGCGTATCGCCGGTGGTATCTTCACCAAGATTGCCGACATCGGCAGCGACCTGATGAAGGTGGTCTTCAAGATTGGTGAGGACGACCCCCGCAACCCCGGTGTGATTGCCGACTGTACCGGTGACAATGCTGGTGACAGCGTTGGTCCCACTGCCGACGGCTTTGAGACCTACGGTGTGACCGGTGTCGCTCTGGTATCGTTCATCCTGCTGGCTGTCAACGGCGAACAGATGCAGAAGGACCTGCTTGTGTGGATTTTCTCGATGCGTATCCTCATGGTCATCACCAGCGTGGTGGCTTACTGGGTCAACAAGGCTTTCTGCAAGGCCAAATATGCCGGCAAGGACAGCCTCGATTTCGAGAAACCCCTTACCTCGCTCGTTTGGATTGCCAGCGTGCTCAGTATCGCTGTGACCTACATCGTTTCCTACTTGCAGTTGGGCAACATTGATGGACATCCCAACCTGTGGTGGCAATTGGCAAGCATCATCTCGATGGGTACCCTGGGCGCAGCCCTCATCCCCGAGATTACCAAGATTTTCACCTCGCCCAAGAGTGCCCATGTGCAGGAGGTCGTCAAGGCTTCTCATCAGGGCGGTGCTTCGCTGAACATCCTGAGTGGTTTTGTGGCCGGTAACTTCTCTGGTTTCTGGACCGGTCTGGCCTTCGTGCTGCTGATGTTCGTGGGCTATGCCTTCTCCACCGATATTCATGATACCCTCATGTCCTTCCCCGCCATCTTCGCCTTCGGTCTGGTGGCCTTCGGTATGCTGGGTATGGGTCCCGTGACCATCGCTGTCGACAGTTACGGTCCCGTGACCGACAATGCCCAGAGTGTCTACGAACTCTCCCTCATCGAGGAAGTTCCCAACAAGGACGAGGAAATCGAGCGTGACTTCGGCTTCAAGCCCGACTGGGAGAAGTCCAAGCACTACCTTGAGGAGAACGACGGTGCAGGTAACACCTTCAAGGCAACTGCCAAGCCCGTGCTCATCGGTACCGCTGTCGTGGGTGCCACCACGATGATTTTCTCGATCATCCTTGTGATTCAGAAGACCCTCGGTGTTAATCCTGCCGAACTGCTCAACCTGTTGAATCCCTACACCATTATCGGCTTCCTGCTGGGTGGTATGGTTATCTACTGGTTCACCGGTGCTTCGACCCAGGCTGTTACCGTGGGTGCCAACCGTGCCGTAGCCTTCATCAAGGACCACATCAAACTCGATCCCAATGCACCCAAGAAGGCCGACACCAAGTCGTCGGTCGAGGTGGTGAAGATCTGCACCCAGTATGCACAGAAGGGTATGTTCAACATCTTCCTGGCCATCTTCTTCTTCGCGCTCGGTTTCGCCTGCTTGGCATCGCCCGATAGCGTAGGTGGCAAAGATGCCGTTTCGCTGTTCGTTTCCTATCTCATCTCGATTGCCCTGTTCGGTCTGTTCCAGGCTGTGTTCATGGCCAATGCCGGTGGCAGTTGGGACAACAGTAAGAAGGTGGTTGAGGTTGACCTCGACCTCAAGGGTACCGAACTGCACGACGCATCGGTTGTCGGTGACACCGTGGGCGACCCCTTCAAGGATACCTCTTCGGTTTCGTTGAACCCCATCATCAAGTTCACCACCCTGTTCGGTCTGCTGGCCATGGAGATGGCAATCAGCGAGAACTTCAAGGCTATCGCTCCCTGGATTGGCATTGTCTTCGTTCTCGTGGCTATCTTCTTCGTATGGCGCTCCTTCTACCGCATGCGCATCGATGACAGCATCGACAGCATTCTTGAGCACTACAACAAGAAATAATCCCACTAGGGCTTTTTGCGAGCCCCCGTCAATAGAGAAGGCGGCGAGACCACTCAGGGTCCCGCCGCCTGATTTATTCATATCTTGGCCTTTTTGTTCTTGTGGAGTATGTCATGGATTGCCTCTTTGACCGGTTTGTTTTCAGCCTCGAAAGCCAAATCTTCGTATTGGATGCGCTCCAGTTTCCTAAAGAGGTACATGTGGAGAGAATCAGGATTCGTTTTGGAATAAGACGGATAATCGAACCATTGCTTAATCAGCGTCTGCACTCGTAAAAAATCGTCATGGTTGCAGAGCAGGGTGATGATGCCGTCCTCGTGGACAACGAAATGATACTCCGCCTTAACTGTGTTTTTATGAACACCTTCGCCATAGAACTGATGGTAAATTTCGATGCCTTCAAACTGAAGAGGACGACTGTTGAGTTCGTTGATCTTGCTCTGCACAATCTTCCCGAAGGTATGAATTTCATCCAACTCATCAATTGCTGACTCTGGGATGGAATTGTTGTCGCCATACTTCGCATCGAAGTTTATCATGGCGTCGTTCAAATTGCGCAAGGCATCGAATGCCCTTGAATCGTAGATGAGCATTTTGTTGGTGACAATCTCCATGTCGTAACTGATTGGCTTATAACTCTCAGGGTGCGCGAGTACGCGGGTGAAAAGTAGTTTTTTAATGCACGAGTAGCCGTCCCTTTTAAGTGCTGCCATTTTCTCCCGGCCCTGTTCCTCAATCTTCTCTTCGGGCGTCTTTTGCATACAACCGGTGGTCATTAACATGATCATCAGAATCAAAAAAGTTGTTGTCTTCTTCATACTATTTGCTATTTATTTGGAAAATACGAGTTTGGACTATCCTAAACTCAACTGTTATTAAGTGGTAAAAGTAGTTATCGTTGTAATAAAGGTGGAACAATAGGTAATGTGATTGATGAAATCAGCAGCACGATTGTATTGGAGCACAAAAATACAATTCTTTTTGGTTGAGAAAATGGTTTTACAATTATTTAACGCTGATAATGGAATAAGACGGTTTTGTTGTCGTCCGACAGCCAAAAACGGCACAACCATGCTGTCGTGTCATCAAATTTGTGGCGTTTGACGAGAGACTCTTATTGTAAGCGTGCGGGGCATCTCTTGTGTTTGGGGGACTTTCTCAAAAAAATCACTAAATGTTGGTAAATAATCATACATTTTTGCTTGCTATGTCCCCAAAAAGCAGTATTTTTGGCGATAATTAGACGAACATCAAGATTAATAACCTTATTAAACTTTAAACTATTTCTTTTATGGCAAAAA
>Ga0256407_10008654_pt1 | contig 14839 bp, 13 predicted proteins | sample RumenRJG_04DNA_FD_193489 | JGI IMG/M metagenome (GOLD analysis project Ga0256407, IMG submission 193489) | Bovine rumen microbial communities from Lethbridge, Alberta, Canada - RJG_04 | ecosystem: Host-associated > Mammals > Digestive system > Stomach > Rumen | place: Canada: Alberta... | reverse complement strand
ATGTGGTTAATTTTTCAATATCTTTGTATTCCGGAGCAACAACAAGGTAAGTTATACCATGAACGGTGTCAGGTCTTGTTGTATAAACGGGAACTTCCATTTTTTCACCTGATGGAGCATCAACAACAGGGAAACGGAAAATTGCGCCGTGAGATTTTCCTATCCAGTTTGCCTGCATTGTTTTTACATTATCGCCCCAGCCTTTTAAAAGGTCTAAGTCTTTTAATAATTCATCTGCATATTGTGTAATCTTTACAAACCATTGAGATAAGTATTTTTTCTCAACTTCACTGTCGCATCTCCAGCATTTGCCGTCAATTACCTGTTCGTTTGCAAGAACTGTTCCGCAATCAGGACACCAATTTACTGCGGCTTCTTTTTTATAAACAAGTCCTTTTTTATACAACTGTAAGAAAATCCACTGTGTCCATTTGTAATAATCAGGTTTGCATGTTGTTACTTCTCTGTCCCAATCGTAAGATAAACCAAGCATTTTCAATTGTTCGGTCATATACGCAATATTTTCATCAGTCCATTTTTCAGGGTCTGCATTATGTTTCATAGCAGCGTTTTCAGCCGGAAGTCCAAAACTGTCCCAGCCTATCGGGTGCAAAACATTAAACCCGTTTGCTTTTTTAAATCTTGCTATAACGTCTGTAATTGTGTAGTTTCTGACATGTCCCATGTGAAGTTTCCCTGACGGGTATGGAAACATCGACAATGCGTAATATTTAGGCTTTCCGTTATCGTTTTCTGTTTTAAAAACTTTATTATCTTCCCAATATTTTTTCCATTTTTTTTCAATTTCCTGCGGATAATAACTTTGTTTCATGTTTTGTACTCCATTTACTCTCTTTTGCTCAATTATAGCATGAACAATTTTGAATTTTTTTGTAAAATATTAGCAAAAAAAATTTTTTTTGCGTTTTATACACATGTATGTTTATTTCAAAAATCAGAACAGGTCTCAACAATTTAACTCCGGGAATGACATTTAAAAAGTATGCAAAGCAGGTTTTGTATCATGGTCAGGATTGCGGATATATTGAGATGGCAGGAAAAAGAAAATATGTTTTAACCCCCGCGCTTGAAAAATTAGAGCGTAAACTTGAACTGAATGACTTTGATCCAAATGTACCACGTTATATATCTTTAAAAGAGTTTGAACTATTTAAAAATTTGCTCAAACCTTTTATCAGAAATGAAAAAGGGCTCAAGAAACTCAAATTATCCGAGGCTGTGTTTTATAGTCCGAGTTCTGCTTCAACAGTAATATGGAATAAAAGAGCAGGGGACCCGATTGTTACGATAATTAAAAAATTAAAATCTCCTACGACAGATATTTTTTATAACGCATTTCCGTTTTTCAGAAAATGGCACAGAGTTTCACCATTTAATTACTGATAATTTTTTGTAACAATATGTGCCTTTATATTTGACATGATTTTTTCCTTATTTTACTATCATGGAACAAAGAGGAAATGGAGTGAATATCTTCAACTGCTGGCGCAGCCGTAAAAGTCGGAACACTCAAAAGATAATTATTTTTCCACGCACAGTTTGGGAAAATAATATAAAAATCTTATGATGAGTCCTCTTTGAAGTCAGAGAGGATTTTTTAATGTCAGTAGGAGCACCGCATATTCATAATCCGAAACTCGGCAGTTGTCCGCATGGACTTCCTGCAGGTGCATGTCCTATATGTAGTGGAATGGCAGGCGGTAATTCTACAACAAAAAGAGATACCCCTCGCAATGTGGGGGAAATGACTTATAACCAATGCGCCGCAATAGGTGCAATGTTAAGAGCGCAAAAAGCGGCAAGACAAAGAGCCGAAGCAAATCAGCAAAGTTTTATTCAATCCATGGTGCAATTTAATAAAAATCTTGAAAATGTTCATCAGAGAATTTTAGAATTCGCCTCAAATATTTCAAAAACAATGCCTGCAATAATTTCTGCTCCTGTGAATTTTGTTCTTACACAGGTTGTTGCAAGAATAGTTAATATAATGGCACAGATACCAAATGCTATGGCTAATTTCGCACAAAAATTTGTTGATATTGCGGATAAATTGGCGGCAGTTTACGGGGAAATGAAAGCAGCCGTTTCAAAATCATTATCAAATCTTATGGGTGGTATCAAGAAAAAACTCAAATCTATTTTCTTTGTTTTTGGTGCGGATGAAACAGATGATGAAGAAAAGAAAATTGACGAAACTCAAAAAGCGTTTAATCTCAAGACATTTTTGCATAGTCTTTCACGCAAATTTAAGCGTGAAGAAGAAAGGATAGCACATGAACATTAATCCTTTTGCAAACGAACAACTGATTCAGCACAGAAACATGACTCAATCCCAAAAACGCAACATCAATTCAACAAGAGAGGGGGTTGTAGTCAATAGTTTTGTCAAAGATAACGAAGTTTCTCTGTCAAATTTGAAAGATACTTTTATAATTTCTGATGATGCGTCCATGCCTGCGCAATTATATAAAGATAACCTGATTGTCGATAAAAAACTTTTGCCTTTAAGCACGGTTGCATTGGGAGTAATGGGTGCAATCGCAGGTCTTACGGGTTTTGTCAGATACAGTGCAAAAGCGTCAAAAAATCTTGCCAAAGAAAAATGGCTTCCTGCGGTTACAAGAAATGTTAATTTGAGCAAAGAAACTTCGCAGGTTATCTATCAGATGGTACAAAGTCCGAACAGCAAGACATTTATAGCGGGTGCAGGGGTTTTAACCTTGTCTGCAATGGCTTTTATGGGGAAAACATTTTTTGACGGTTACAAAGATATTTGGGTAAAACGCAAAGAAGCAAATATTCAGAAAAATTTGCAAGAAAATTTGATTGCAGTTGAAACGCAGTCATTTTCAGGCAAAATGCAAATAATTCGTTCAATGCTTTCAAAATACACAAAAGAATTTGAGGGATTTTTAAATCCGCCTGAAGAAAAACCGGATACTCCGTTTGGTCGCAAGACTTTTGCACAGTTTGCGTTTAGTGCTAATGAGAATTTTGCCTCCTCACAGGGCGAAATGCCGATGGCAAAGGGGGTAAATAATTTCGGCAACATTTTATTAGGCATTGGTACTCTTGCAGGAATTGTCGGACTCGGATTTTTGTCACTCAAAAACCTTACAAAAAGTAAAATGCACTTGCAGGAAAGTCTTGAAAATACCAAAAGAGCGATTGCTCAAATAATAAAAACCTCAACTGATGAAACCAAATCTGCCGATGCGGAAAATCTTGAACACATGTTTGTTGAAATTGAAAATGCTAAAGGAATTAAAGAATTTGTAAAAGAGCAAATTTCGGCATTAAATTGGACTGATAAAGAAAAAGCAGATTTTGAGAAAAAAGTTATTGAAAAAATAGAAACTTCAACTACAAAGGTTAATCCAAATATTGGTGGTGACGGAACTCCAAAACCTGCATTTAATTCATTTGTTGATGATTACAAAGCATTTTTCTACAATTGGCTTTTAGACACATCAAATCCACAGTTTGGTTTGTTGTTTGGCGGAATAACAGGCATAACAGCAATAGGCTATGGTGGTAAACTTGCTGGCGAAGCCTTGAAAGAAGTTCAGGTCAAAAAAATCAATGCGCAGACTGAACTCGATTTGCAAAAACGTCTTGTTTCAACCGAATTGAGAAATTTTAAAGCCAAAAAAGATTCTGCAATAAATCCGCTTGTTAAAGAATTTTATAAACAGGTCGATAGCGGAAAGCGTACAAAAGATGAACTTAAAACAATGGCGGAAAATATATTGTTTGAAGTTAAAAACGGTCCGCCGTTTGTTTATTCGTAAAAATTATGATTCAATCTGTTACTCAATATAATATTAATCCATATCCGAGATATATTTGTGCCTCTGTTCAATTACCGACAAAAGACAGAAATTATTGTGTATTTGATAAAAACGAAGTAGATTATTTTGTAAAACAAAAAGAAAATGCTCTGCCTTACCTGACAGATATTTTGGAACATTCAAATAATGAAGCACAGGTTACTGAAACTCTTTATATTATGGACAGAATGATTGATAATGGTACAAAAGGGATTGACAAACTTTATCCTGTTTTTTCAAGATTTAATCAAACTCAGTCGCCAAATATTCAGACATTTTTAGCGGGAATTTACCGTAAAATTCAGGTTCCTGATGCCTTTGGACCGTTATGTAAAATGCTTATTCAAAACTCAATGAAACCAAATAATCCTAATCAGGCTTTTGATCCGAATGAAGAAATCGGCGGTGCAATTTTGAGTTATTTGTCCGACAGATGGAGAGGGTAACTTAAAAATATTTCCTGTTGAAATTTATTTTGAAATGTACTATCATAAATTTTATAAAAGGAGTTAAGAATGAAAAAGATATTTGTTTTACTGCTTGCAAGTATTTTTATCGCTAATTGCGCAGTCGCCCGTGATTATGCAAAATTGCAAATCAAAGAAATGCAGCATGCACAAAAGTATAATACAACTCAAAAGTTTTTCTCAAATCAAAATGCTATACAGAAAAATTTTAATTATTTTACTTCAAAACCTGAACAAAATATTTATATAAAAGACCCTAAAATATTTAAACTTTCGGACTATCAGGAGGTTGATGAAGCAAAATATCAGGAAAAATTAAAAGCAGATGATAAAATATATTCTCAATATAAAAAATCAATGTTTAAAGGTGAAATTTTTAGTTATAATGCTAAAGCAAACGGAGAAGATTACTACAAAGTTTACCGTATTGCAGAGCGAATAATAAGAGCAAATAAACTTGATTATATAAATTGGCGTATCGGTATATACAAAGATGCCGAAAATGTTAATGCTTATTCCTCAGGTCCGAATTATATAGCAATAAGTACATCTTTATATGATTCATTTAATAACAATGATGATGCATTGGCTTTAGTAATCGGCCATGAGATTGCTCATACAGTTTTGGGGCATAGTCAAAGAAAAATGGATATTGCAAGATTAATGATGAATTTGCAAAACCTATACAAAGCAGGTGATATTCACGCAAAAGCATTGTTTGCAATAAAATCTCAACAACTGCTGACAGATGGTAAAAACATGGAATATGCCGCAGATGTTGAGGGTGCAAAACTTGCAGTCAAAGCAGGCTACAGTTTAGATGAATCTTCTGACTTGCTTTCATTTTTAAATACAGATATTGTTATCCCCGGATACCTTAGCGACCATCCTGTCGGAAATAAGAGAATAGAAAATTTCTATGAAAACAGAAAATATTTTATTGAAGACCAATGGGCACAAATTGGGAAATATAATATTATGAACTCCGAAGTTATGCCCGTAAAATTGTCCTCCGACAGAAAATCTTTGACTATCGGTAAAACTCATGAAACACAGTCAAAAGAAAATTACTACAGTGTTGAATCAATGGAGGATGTTTATTTAAGATTTGCTTATAAGTCTTATGTAAATGGTGAGTTTAAAAAATCGGCTAAATACTTTAAGCAGTATTTTGAACTAAACAAAACCAATGCAATAGCATATTTGTACGCTTCGTATAATTCGGAAGCAATTTATAAGATATTACAAAGAGCCGGCGCATTGGAAAATGCAAAAGAATATATCGCAAATGCCTATAATCTAAATAAGAATAATCAATATATAAAAGAGCAATATGATAATATAAACAAAATTTCACCTTTAAGTAATGAAAAAAATAAAAAGGAAACAAAATCTAAAAAGAAAAAATAGTTTATAAAGTAAAATGCTTTTGGCTTTTAATACTAAAATTGTTTGATTAAATTATTAAGTTCATTTGCAATTTTGATATTCAACAATTGAATTTATAAAAGCATAAACAAAAGAGGTGCAAATAATTGCACCTCTTTTGTTAAACTGTATTTTAACGGATTAGTTTTTCTTACCGTATCTTTTGTTAAATCTTTCAACTCTACCTTCAGAGTCAAGAATTTTTTGTTGTCCTGTGTAGAACGGATGGCATTTGTTGCAAATTTCAACAGTGATGTTATCCTGAACTGAACCTGTTTCAATTTCGTTTCCGCATACACATTTGATAACTGTTTTTTTGTATTCCGGATGAATATCTGCTTTCATTTTTTACCTCTTTCCTTCAGGATTCCAAACCTGAATTTTTGTGTAATATTTCGACTGAGTACATTTTATAACGCTAAATTCATGAAATCAAGAGGGAATATAAGTGAATTGTGAGTTGTAAATGGTGAATAGTCGGTTTAAGTACTATCGCACAATTAACAATGGTTAATCCTGTAAAGAACTTTTCACTTTTCACATTTCACTATTCACCCACAATCACCATTTTTTAAAGATAAAAAATACGGCAAGAACAATTAGGGCAAAACCGACAAGGTAGTTCCATTTGAATTGTTCTTTGAGATAAAAAACTGAAAAGAAACTGAAAACTACAAGAGTTATAACTTCTTGAATGGTTTTTAGTTGAGCGGCATTGTAGGTTGAGTATCCGATGCGGTTAGCAGGGACTTGAAAACAGTATTCAAAGAATGCTATTCCCCAACTTATCAGGATAACTGCCCACAGGGCAGATGATTTGAATTTCAGATGTCCGTACCATGCAAAAGTCATAAAAATATTTGATATAAGTAATAAAAAAATCGGTGCAATTGCTCTAATCATTGCTATTCTCCTTAAAAGTTTTTCAATAAATATAATTATAGGTCAAACAAAGTCGCTTGACATGAAGTTTTTTTGGCTTATAATAGTAATTACGAAAGAAGTTGCCGGCATAGCTCAATTGGCAGAGCAACGGTTTTGTAAACCGTAGGTTGTAGGTTCGAGTCCCATTGCCGGCTAATCTTTTGAAGGGATACATATTAAGAATGTTTCTTTCAAAAGATACTCTGAACACAGGCCCTTGTGGCTCAGGGGTAGAGCACTCCCTTGGTAAGGGAGAGGTCACGAGTTCAAATCTCGTCAAGGGCAATTTTTAAGACCTAACGAGAGTGACAATTAAATATATGGGTAGGTGGCCGAGTGGTTAAAGGCGACAGACTGTAAATCTGTTCACGCGAGTGTACGGTGGTTCGAACCCACCCCTGCCCAAACTTTAAAAGAAGGTGGAAGCCTTCTTTTTTGGTGGGTGAGAACCAACAAGGCAAAAGCCTTGTCTGGTTCGAGCGAGGAGCGAGCAGAGGCTGCAAGGGCACGACAGGGGTCGTGACCTGTAATGCCGTTTATAGCGAGCGACTCAAGACAACCCACCCCTGCCCAAACTTTTTCAAAAAAACGACTTCGCAAAGAAGTCGTTTTTTCAGAATTATTGTTTTTGTGTTTTGGGTCATTCGAAAATTGCAAAATAGCATAAAAATATAGTTTACAGATTAATTGTAGTAATTTGAATTATTGTTTCTGTATCTGTTTCTGTTTCTGTTATTTTGTCTTTTGCGATTTCGGTTATTTCTGTTATCGTCATTGTATCTTCCATAATTACCGTTATTGTAATTATTATTTCTGTTTCCGTTAAAAATCTTGTTCAAGATGCTGTTAGAGCGTGATTGTGCAATATTATTTCCCGTATCATAGGCAATTGACGGTATTTGCATTAAAAATACAGATAAACCCAACATTAAAATTATTATTTTATACATATTAGTATCCTTTTTATCGAAATTTTACACAAATTTTGGTTATTGATATTTATTGTAATTATCGGAATTTGGGTATGATAATTTGTCATTTATTGAAATCACTAAATATATAATGAAAAATACGAATACAAAACTGACAAGCCCTGCCCATAAAAATCCTAATCCTGCCCACCAGCCTTGATCAACCGTAACTTTAAATGTGGATATACATAAGCCTATTAGTGTCAAAATTGCCATAATATCCACAATAACGCCACCAAATTTAACAACAAAATTTTTCATAATAATTATCCTTCTTTTTGTAACCTATATTATTTTAAGATCATATAAAAGTAATTAAATTAGTAAGTAAGGCAGATATAAATAAAAGAAGGATTACTTATAGTGAGTAGGTAAAATTTAAGGTTCCCCATTATGCTTAAAAGATATAACATATACCAAACAGCAAAGAGAATCCGACAAGCATCATTATAGGTGTGTCCATAGAGTGTGGTGCGAATGCTTCAGAAAATACCATTACAGGCGGGAATAAAATTATCGCTGACCAAAATTCCTGCAAATTTGCAAATTGGTCTTTATACAAAATGATAAACAGTAATGCAAAAATATAAACGCAAAGACTTCCTGCATAAGAGCGTACATATCTTTGTTTGAGATTCCATGACGGTACTATGTATTTTTTCTTGCCCAAATATACCCCGACAGGTTCTGCAAGACCGTCTCCTATTCCGACAGTCAGGACAACTATCGTTGCAAGTAGTGGTAATCCCAAATATGTTTCAAAAATTTGTTTAAATACGGTTATGATTAAAAGTCCCGGAAGCATATTACCCAATACAATCCATTTCAAGGTATTTGGTCTGTCTTCAACTCTGTCAAGCGAATTGAATTGGAGCATTAAAAATTTTGATTTTTCTCTTAAAGGTTTAATTAATATTAAAAACATAAATAAAACAGACAGAGATTCCCACAAGTGCGGTAATATCCCAAAAGGTTTGGTAGGAGGGCTTAAAAGAGGGACAAGATATGCGGCAAAATGCTGAATTTTTCTTGTGTAATTTACTTTAAACCATTTATTTTTTGGAGTAGTTATGTAACCTTTTTCGTCAATATTGCAAAAGTGTCGGCAAACAAGTCCGCCAACAAATGAACATAACATCATTATTGAAAGTTTTATAAGTGTTTTTGTAAAAAATATTTTTTCCGAAAACAGTGATGAGTCAAAAATGAAGGTTACTGCAAGCATTATAATAAACAGGACAATCCATAAAATAAGAAAGCCTAAGTCAAATGTTTTTGTCCATTTTTCGTCATAATTACCAGCATTATCCCCGGGCATCAGAACATTGTTTTGCATAATTATTCTTTTGTTTCTGTGGTTTGAGTTTCAGTATCTTCTGTTTTTATGATAATTTTTTCTGCTCCGTTGCGAATTTTTGTAGCAGACCAGTTTGTTGCTTTTTTAGCACCTTTTTTGGTTGCATGACCTGCTTTTTTTGCCCCTGATTTTACGGCTTCGCCTGTCTTTTTAGCCCCCTTTTTGAAGGCTTTTCCCGTTTTATCCGCAACTTCAACGCTCTTTTCTCCTACTGCATCAGCAAAATCTTGTGTTGAATCTTCAATTTTATCCAACAATGTCGGTTGATAAGTTTGACTGTTTACATAATAAACTGTGTCGGCAAAACATATTCCTGCCGGTAAAATTAATATTCCTGTTAAAACGGTTGCTAATAATTTTTTCATAATTTAAACCTTTCATATCAATTACTGCTTTTAAAAATATGCTATACATTTTTTTTAATTTTGTCAATAAAAAAAAGAGGACAAAAAGTCCTCGTAAATTAAGAATAGCTGGAAGTATGAAAAAGATTAATTATATTTAATCGTATAATTAAAATTTGCCTATTACCGTATTTTCTATCTTTTATTACCCATGTTTATGGTATTCTGTTGGGTATGGTTACGATTTTGACAAACCCGATAATAATTTCAGTTATATTGCTTTGTGTACTTTGTTTATTCAGGGTGAATGTTTTGCTGGCACTTTTGATTTCTGCATTAACAGGCGGATTAATAGGCGGAATGGGAATATCTGAAGTCATGAAAATTTTTGTCACAGGAATGGGCGATAATACTGAAACAGCATTGAGTTACATTTTGCTTGGTGCATTTGCAGCATCAATGACTCATACGGGACTTGCGCCGATTTTGTCTTTAAAAATTTCTAATGCCATTAAATCAAAAAAATATATGTTGATTTTTATTCTGACAGGTATAGCAATACTTTCGCAGAATTTAATTCCTGTTCATATTGCATTTATACCGATACTTGTCCCTCCTTTGCTTGTCATAATGAACGAACTTCAAATTGACAGACGCGCTGTTGCATGCGGTTTGGCATTTGGTTTAAAAGCACCATATATAATGATTCCTGCCGGTTTTGGGTTAATTTTTCAGGGATTGATTGCTGATAATATGGTGCAAAATGGTGCTGAAGTTTTAAAAAATGATATATGGAAATCAAGTTGGGTATTGGGTTTAGGAATGTTTATCGGATTTTTAATTGCAATTTTTATAAGTTACAGAAAACCGAGAATTTATGAAAATTTGGAAGTCAAAGAACAAAAAGAACTATCTACAACTCTGCACAGAAGTCACTATATAACCTTAATTGCAGCGATTTTGACTCTTGTTGTTCAACTTTGGACAGGGTCTTTACCTTTGGGAGCGTTGGTTGGATTATCCGTAATTTTTGGATTGAAAGCGATTGACCACAACAAAATGGACAAACTTATAAATGAGGGTGTCGGTTTGATGGGATATGTTGCGTTTGTAATGCTTGTGGCAGCGGGTTATGCAGGCGTAATGAAGGCAACAGGAGGAATAGATTCTCTTGTAAATGCGATTATACCGTTTATGATGTCAAGTAAACTTATTGCAACGGCATTGATGTTATTTGTAGGTTTATTTATAACAATGGGAATAGGAACATCATTTGGTACAATACCTATTTTGGCAGTTTTGTTTGTACCGATATTTATAAAATTAGGGTTCAGTATTCCGTCAATGATTATTGTTCTTGCTGCTGCGGCTGCATTAGGTGATGCGGGTTCGCCGGCATCAGATACTACGCTTGGTCCTACTGCCGGTCTTAATGCCGACGGGCAACACAATCATATTTGGGATACTTGTATTCCGACATTTTTACATTATAACATTCCGCTAATTACCACGGCGCTAATTTCTGTTCTAATTTTTAAGTAATTTATTATTTAATTAAATTTTATTTTTTCTCTGCAATGGCATCACGAATTTTAACTGCCAAAGCGACAGAACCGGATGTTACAAGTGCGCCGGCAAGATATGTTGTCCATGCAAAGAAATTGTGTTTGTTTACCTGTTTTAAAAGTTTCGGATCTAAAACTTTTTTGGCAATTTGCCCGCCTCTGATGCTTGCAAGTCCTTCTTCTGCAAGGGTTGGTATCAATGCGGCAAAAGCCAGTTTCCCTGCATTATTTTTTATAAATGTTGTTGTTTTATCAATAATTCCGTTCGATTCTTGTCCGTCTTTCTTTTTAGGTTTCAATAATCCGACTGCAAGAATTAAAGGTACAAATAATCTTGTTATATGGCGACCGATAGCAAGTGCTTTTATGGCTTTTGAGCCTGTCGCATTCAACGCATGTCCCATTTCGTGGAATGATGCACCGCCAAGTTTGTCCGTGTTAATCATTATATCTTTTGTTATCGGAGAATAGAATGCGTTTTCACCCTTTGCAACAACTTTTAATTTTGTTGAGAGTTTTTGAGCCTTATCAGATTTAATGATTTTGTCAGGAGTTCCGGATGTGCTTATCGGTTTACCTTTGCAAGCATTTTTAAATTCTTGCCATGCCTTTTTGTATTCTTTATTTTTAAGATATTGTGATAATTTTTGAGCAAGTTCTTCTTGTTCTTTAGGATTTAGAGGTCTTGTATTCGGATTTCTTTTTATCTTGTTTAATTTTTGGAATAATTTTGAATTTTTGCCGATAATAAATGACTTTTTCTTTATAAGTTTTTCCATTTGTTCTACATTGTCAGATGTAACATTATGCAGATAGACTTTCTTTGCTTTTAGTCCTGACTGAACATATCCGTCGTAGGTTGCTTTTTTTAAGGCATCCCTATTTAGCGGAATTGCAGAAAAAGATCTCATATTATTCATAACAGTCTGCGCATAAGGTTTTCTGATTTTTGCACCTAATTTTGTTGCTCCTTTGTAGGATAAATAGCCTGCGCCTGCGCCTAATGTGTAATCTGCGTAATCCGTATTAGTATTGTTAATCATGTTCTACCTGCAATTTGTAATTCTAACCTTATACATTAATAAAAACATACACAGAAAAAAAATTGCTAATTTATTAAATATTTTTATATATTCATAGAGTTTGTGATAACATAATTGTATTATTTGGAATTAATATTATAGAGGATAGAAATGAAAAAGATATTTTTCGCTTTGGTTTTGAGTACATTATTATCTGTTCCTGCATTTTCATATACAAGATATGAGGTGCCGGAAGGTTCCGTGCATTATGCTTTTGATATTTATGATGCAGGAGAATATTTTAATTATGATAATAAAGCGGTTACTTCTACATATAATCTTACAAACAATCAAATGAGTGCTCTTTTTGATGCGGCAAAAAAGTGGACAGAATATATCAATTTTACTCCGAATAATTTACCGATTTACAGAATATATTCTTCAAACGAACTTAACGCATTTGCATCAAGCGACTATTATGAAGTCACTAATTCAAATTACATGTATACATTAATAAATTCAATGATGACTAATAAGCAGATAATTCCTGATGAAGATGAACCTTTGCCGGAATTCCACGGGTTAATTGAAGTTGGTCTTGGTTTAATTGAATCAGAACCTAAATGGAGCAATTATGATGGTTCTTCGGCTATTTTTAAGGAGCACTTGCCTGATATATATTCAACTATGATTCATGAAATGTATCATTCAATTGGTCTTGCAAGCGGTACATCTCAATACAGAGTAAAACAAGATGATTTTAGTTATTATTTTTCAAGAAATGTAAATTCTCCTATTTCAATTTGGGACAGTTATTTGAGGATATATAAGGGAAATGTTTCTTCTGCATCATATTATAATCCTTCACTTGAAATTGCTGCTGCTCGGGGTATGTCCCTAAAAATTGATAATATGGATGAAGGCGGAATTTTTGATATTTTGCATTATGCTCCGTATTTTGCGGGAAAAGAAACTTTGAAAGTTCTTACAGGATTAAATAATGTTTCTGTTGAAGATATGGAAGCATATATAATGTATAAAGGCGGATTGAAAAATTATTCTAATTATTATGATGCTTTGGCAAAGCGTCCTTTGGTTTTGGGGCTGCCGGTCAATGTAATAGAAGATTCCAGACCGGAATTATCTCATATTGAACTTAAAAACAGTTTTATGTCACACCAAAATTATCAGAACTGGGCAATACTTATGGAAGCCGAATTGGCTGTATTAAAAGACCTTGGTTATGATGTTGATATGAGAAAATATTTTGGTCAATCTTATTATCTTGATAATATGTCAGAGGTTTTTACAAGAGGTTATGGTGGTGTTTGGGATGAAACATCAGGCATGTATTCAGGCAGAAGTACGACAGAAAATGGTATAGGTCTGCATATTTACGGTGATAATAACAATATTACTCAGGTTTCGGATATATTATCTGACGGTAAATATACAATCGGGGCAAGAATTGATGGTGTAAATAACTCATATACTCTTAATACCGGAAATAAAATTGATACTGCAGGTGCAGGGAGTATCGGTATTGCAACTATGTGGGGTAAGAATCATACAATTACATTAAATTCGGGTTCAGAAGTAACCGCAAAGGGTGATGGCGGTGTGGCTGCCGAATTTGATTTCGGTAAAAATGTAATGGGTGAATTATATTCCGGTAGAGGTTCATATTCTGAATTTGACGGAAAGAAGAACCCCATTGCCGAAGATGCATTACAGGGTCCTTTGGTGGAAAATTTTAATGTATCAGGCAAACTTGAAGGTCAAAAAGCATCAATTTATATTTCCGAAAATGCACATGTAAAAAATATCAATATAGAAAACGGTTCAAGTGTAAAAGGCGATATTATTTCTGAATGGAACTCAGTTCAGTCCGGAGCAGGTATGTATGTTCAGGATAGTGAAGGTCAACCTGTGACCGGTGAAGATGTAAGTAAAATTTACTTTACAAATTTGAATTTTGGAAATGGAACAGATTCTTACTATGGTAGTTTTTCGGATAACATAACCGGAGAAAATGCCATATTTAATACCTTAAAAATGAATGTCAACGGAACTCTGAATTTTGGGAATTCAAACGAATCTAAAACTATTGATGTGTATAATATAACAAATAACGGAGTTCTTAATATTACAGGTAACACATCAATAAAAACTCAAAATACTGAAGAAAGTATTACAGGAAGCGGTGCAATTAATGTTTCTGACGGTAAAATATTAGAAACTTTCAATGTATCAAATATTAATAACGAATTGCGTCTTAATGCAGGTGAACTTGATACAAGTAATCAGACAAAAGAAAATATAAAAATTAATAAGTTAGTTACATCAGACGGTTCAAAACTTGATGTTGATTTGGGGGACACATTCAATATAACTGATACTTCAGGAAGTACAGGAACGACAGTAATTTCAAGAGTTTATGCTGATAAAGGTGAAGTTTCTCAACTCAAAGCAAAAGGAACGGATTATGAAAAACCTCTGTTTACAAATGCTTTGGTTGATTTAGGAACCTCCTCAACAAATGTTTATTATGACGGGAAAAAATATACCCTCTCACAAGACAGTTCAAAACAAAATCTTGTAGTGAGTTCTGTTTCAGCATCAAACGGTGTTGGTGATGCCGCGCAGGATGCCAAAACATCTAATTATATTGTTGCTGAAGGTGAAATTCAAAATGCAGATGGCGGAACAGTTACGGGGAAAACTTTTGAAGTCAGTGGTGACAGCCTGAATTTTGATGGGCATAAGGGGCTTATTATTGACGGGACTACAAATCCGCAAGGTACGACAATAAAAACTAATACTTTTTATGCTTCAGAAGGCGAGGAAAATAAAGGAACCTATACTGTTCAAAATGGTGGTATGTTAAATATTGTATCAGGTTCGGAGAAT
>Ga0256407_10008648_pt1 | contig 14844 bp, 9 predicted proteins | sample RumenRJG_04DNA_FD_193489 | JGI IMG/M metagenome (GOLD analysis project Ga0256407, IMG submission 193489) | Bovine rumen microbial communities from Lethbridge, Alberta, Canada - RJG_04 | ecosystem: Host-associated > Mammals > Digestive system > Stomach > Rumen | place: Canada: Alberta | collected... | reverse complement strand
TCTTCGTATTCATCTTCATCTACGTCTTCATCTTCATCTTCATCTACGTCTTCATCTTCATCTTCATCTACGTCTTCATCTTCATCTTCATCTACGTCTTCATCTTCATCTTCATCTTCATCTACGTCTTCATCTTCATCTTCATCTTCATCTTCATCTTCGTCTTCGTCTATAGTTCCCCACTCTGCCTCATATGGCGATAAATCAAATGTACAGCCATAGATAGTTATGCTTTTGAGAGAATCGCAACCATAATCTTCTTCGTGTAAATCTTCTTCTCCAAATATCCAGTTACCAATAGAAGTCACGCTGTCAGGGATTGTTATGCTTGTCAAACTTTTACAGCCATCAAATGCCCAGCTACCGATAGAAGTCACACTATCAGGGATTGTTATACTTTTCAAGCTTTTACAGTACTCAAATGCACTATTGCCGATAGAAGTCACGCTATCAGGGATTGTTATACTTTTCAAGCCAGTACAGTCTTTAAATGCCTCGTTACCGATAGAAGTCACGCTGTCAGGGATTGTTATACTTGTCAGACTTTTACAGCCATAAAATGCACTGCCACCAATAGAAGTCACACCATCAGGAATAATTATTTGTGAATTTTTACCATAATAGTCATAAAATACATTCTTTACGATAACAAAACCATCTTTATCAGCCAAGCTGGAACAGCCATTAAATGCTCTATCGCCGATAGAAGTCACACTGTCAGGGATTATTATATTTGTCAGGCTGTCACAGTCTTCAAATGCACCATTGCCGATAGAAGTCACACTATCAGGGATTGTTATACTTTTCAAGCTTTTACAGTGACAAAATGCATCCCAATTGATAGAAGTCACACTGTCAGGAATATTTATGCTTGTCAAACTGGTACAGCACCAAAATGCATCATTACCGATAGAAGTCACACCGTTGGGAAGCGTTATGCTTGTCAAGCTTTTACAGTCATAAAATGCAAATGCACTATCACTAATAGAAGTCACGCTGTTGGGAAGCGTTATGCTTGTCAGGCTGTCACAGCCTGAAAATGCACTATTACCGATAGAAGTCACGCTGTCAGGGATTGTTATATTTGTCAGGCTGTCACAGCCTGAAAATGCACCATTGCCGATAGAAGTCACACTGTCAGGGATTGTTATATTTGTCAGGCTGTCACAGCCTGAAAATGCACCATTGCCGATAGAAGTCACACTGTCAGGGATTGTTATACTTTTCAAGCTTTTACAGTCACAAAATGCACTATCACTAATAGAAGTCACGCTGTCAGGAATATTTACACTTTTCAAGCTTTTACAGCCACTAAATGTATTTTGACCGATAGAAGTTACGCTGTCAGGGATTGTTATACTTTTCAAGCCAGTACAGTCTTTAAATGCCTCGTTACCGATAGAAGTCACGCTGTCAGGGATTGTTATGCTTGTTAAGTAAGTACAACAGTCTTTAAATGCCTCGTCACCGATAGAAGTCACACACTCAGGAATAATTATTTGTGGATTTTTACCATAATAGTCATACAATACATTCTTTACGATAACAAAACCATCTTTATCAGCCAAGCTGGTACAGCCCTTAAATGCTCTATCGCCGATAGAAGTCACGCTGTCAGGGATTGTTATGCTTGTCAAACTTTTACAGCCATAAAATGCCCATCTACCGATAGAAGTCACGCTGTTGGGAATCGTTATGCTTGTCAGGCTGTCACAGCCAAAAAATGCATAATTGCCTATAGAAGAAACTCCTTGCGGAATGGCAGCTTTTTCATCATGACCAACATACTTATCGAGCACACCATTTTTGATTACGCAACCATTATTTATATCATTTTCATCATATTTATCATGCTCATCATATTTACCTTCTATATCACATTCATCAATATCACTTATATACAATGATCCTCCATGACCTTCTGCATAATATTCATTTCCATTTACCAAGTATTCTTCCGTTCCTTCGCCAAAATATTCTTGAGTACGAGGATAATATGTAAAGCTTCTATTATAGTCATGATCCCAACCTGTACTTTCTTCAGCCGAAATGGTGATACTTGATATTTTGTCCATTGAGCTTATTTTTTGCCTGATTTTAGATGTATCAAGTATATTATAAGCATTTTTTCCGTCCATTCGTTCAATATATACACCTTTATTAATCAGTTTTATCAATTCATTGATATTCTTTGCACAGCCTAATTGCTTAGGACTAACATCGCAGTTTATGTTAGGGATTACTCTACTCTCAAAATAGCCCTCTTTTCTGAATTTGATACTGCCACCATCATAATTAATGATTATGGTCAAAATAAAGCTACTGCTACTTGAATTTGTTACAAAATCACTTCTGAATTTCATTTTAACTTGCTCCTTTTCATTTATTTGATGTCCTGTTTCTGTTATCACAGAAAACAATTTCCGGCATAAGAGGACAACCGCCCATACAAAGTTCTCTTTTTGCACATTCAGGGCAAGAGTTACGCAGTTTTTTACGAAAATTTTCAAATTTTTCACTGTTCCATGCTTCTTCAATGGTCATATCACGCAGGGAAACTTCATAAGTTTTTTTCTGGTCAAAACTGCATGGAACCATTGTCATATCTGCCCCGATATAGCAACTATATCTACCTCCCTCACAAGTATCAATAGATTCTTCCTGAACAAACTTGCAAAAATTTATCGCTCCAGGTACATTGCAGCTGTCCATTCCTATTTTAAACGGGTGCTTTTTTTCTATCTCCGCAAAAAAATCAGCGACTTTCGGATCGGAAAAGGAAAGTACATTTGATTTAGTCCCCTGTCCTGCTGGTTTGTGAAGAAGAAATATAACAGCGTTAATACCTTTGGGCAAATCATTGTTTTTCAAACGCTCAATGGCTTCATCAATGCTGTTTTTGCCAAGTACATAGTGGATATTTGTCTTAACATCTGCCTGCAACAACATTTGTATTGCTTTAAGAGTATATTCACTTCTGTACCAACTTACAGCTACTGCACCACAATATTCTTTGCAAAGTTCTGCAATTTCATTTGTCATTCCATAACCTGATGTAGTAAAATTAGGTACAATTATATTTTTACGGCATATTTTTAGTATTTCTTCAAATTTTTCATGTTGGTCTGGATCGCCTCTTCCGCCCAATGCAAACTGATTACATCTACCTTTGGACTGTTCAGCTATCCATTTGAAATATTCTACTGACATATTAGGCTGTTCAACAAGCATTCCGCTTTGATAACAACCAATTCCTGCTTTTACACACAATCCTGTTTTTCCATGTATGCAATGCCCCATAATACCCACATCGATCAAATGCGGATATGAAGCCATAAATGGATCAACTCCTGTATCTTTGCCGTTTTCATCTAAAATGCCCGTTCTTACATAAGCACCACTTTCTGTATCAAAGGCGAATTTGAAGTGATACTTTTCATCATTGATAACATATTTCATAATCAATCATACACTTTCTCCGTATAAATCATATTTTTTAAAAATATTATATCAATTATATCACCAAAAGTCAAAACTTTGTTATTCTGTACAGTACATTTTTATGGACTGTATTTTTTTATAGACATAAGTTTATTTTTAGTATATAATAATTTCAAACATCAAAAATTAACATGAAAATATAAAAAATTATTTGATCATCAGAAAGTGAGATATGTAACATGAATAAGCATATACATAAAATAATGATAAATGAAATACATAATGATGAGGATACATACACATATAAATATGACTTTGGTCATACAAAAAATATAATCTTGACTATACAGCACAATTCAGTATGTATAGAGGCAACTCTGGGCAAGATATATGACAAGGACGAAATGATGACAAAAGATGCTTACTTGTTTCCCGATGCATTGAGAAAGGCTCTCCTCATTCACATTATGAAGTTTTCCGAAAATATAACTATCAGTACAATGAGTGTAAGCATTGACGAACGGCAAGAAACAGTTATAGACATAAAGCAGGGGGACGAAAAGCCTATTTATTCACTTGTTGACGGAACAATAGAACCTGTTGGTGACTGGAATGACGATGAAATGCAGGGCATACTGTCACAGAAAAAATCTTTGCCAGATCCACGAGTGGCAGCTTTGTATGCCTATATAACCAGTAAAAGTAAGCACTATAAAGCCGAAAAGTTCATATATCTCTGGATGGCTTTCAATGGTATGTATAATTTCTTCTTTGACATGGTTGCTAAAAATTTAATCAAGACACGCATATCTGAAAGGTTACAGCTTGAATGTTTTTTGCGACTTAACGATTTAGTTACAATAAGAGGAAACTACAATAATAAAGCATATAGAAAAGTTGAAAATCGTGATATAGATGTGGTTGTGGCTCAAAAGATAGGTGCAATAATCAAAAATTATGATATATCACAGATAAGCAAAGCTACTTTGGAAAATGGCAGTTGCAAGGAACTGTCTGAAAAAATACATAATAAGTTGCTTGAGTTTCCACTCTATCAAAACTTTGATATTACAGCATATGGCTATCTATCTGTATTCTTTCCCTATCATTTGCGTTGTAATATTATTCATGCCAACAAACCTTTAACAATGTTCAGCTACAGAAACGATGAAGAGATGATTTATTTACAGGTCACTAATACTCTTTTGGACGAATTCATATCAGAAAATCTGCACAAATGGTTTGACAAAAAATATATTGCTTATTTAGAGGAAAAAGCAAAAGAAATTGCTGACGAAATTTCAAATAAAAAGTAAAATTTAGCAGTATCGAAATACTATTTTCCGATACTGCATTTTTTTAGATTTACTCTGACGAAGAAGAATTTTGTTGTTTAATGACAGGCTGACCACTCAATTTTTTATTCTTGTAATATGCAATAAGCTGTTTTATAGGTTCAATATCTTCATCTTCAACAGGTCTGCCGAGTACGCTTTCGATAATAGCACCTGTTTCAATCAAGCGTTTTGTACGAGCCTTTCTTTCCAATGCTTTCTTCTCTTGTAACAGCTTTCTCTCTTTGGCTTTAAGCTCAGCAAGTTCTTTTTCTTTTTGCTCTTTCTTGGCATTCAACTCTGCTATTCTCTCATCATACGATTTCAATGCAATCACTCCTATACTAATGTGTATCTATCGGTGCGTAAGCACCGATTTTGTTTTGCTCAACATACAACTACTACCTTAATCATACACCCAACCTTGACAAAATGCAAGAAAAATTATAAAATGTAGGTGTTGAGCAAAACAACCGAAAGGCGCACTTACACGCACGTTACCTACGGTAACATGCGTTCCAGTGCGTTGGGGACACCCCAAGCCCCGTCTAAATTTTGCCTGCGGCAAAATTTTTTGTTAGCCATTAGAGAGAATAAAATAAAAGGAGGCTTTTCAGCTTTGGCTATTTTTCATTGTTCAATTAAAAATATTAGCCGTAGTTCTGGACGGTCTGCAACATCTTCTGCTGCTTACAGATCGGGAACAAAAGTTTTTGATAATGAGTTGGGAAAATGCTTTGATTATAGCAGAAAAAAAGGAATTGCTTTTTCCGAAATCATGCTTTGTGAAAATGCTCCTGCCGAGTTTTCCGATAGAGAAAAACTATGGAATTCTGTTCAGGCGATTGAGAAGAAATCGAATGCCAGACTTTGCAGAGAAATAGAAATAGCTTTGCCTGTTGAACTTTTGAGAGATGAACAAATTCGACTTGCCAGAGAGTACATACAGCATAATTTTACAAGCAAAGGTATGTGTGCAGATTGGGCTTTACATGACAAGGGAGATGGAAATCCTCATGTACATATTCTGCTGACTGTCAGACCAATTCAAGCTAATGGAAAGTGGGGAGCAAAACGAAAAGACAGATACGCACTTGATGACAATGGCAATAAAATTCCCATCATTGATCCGCTTACCAACAAACAGAAAATCGGTGCAGGAGGGAGAAAAATTTGGGAAAGAATTTCTGTGCCAACAACGGATTGGAATGACCAGTGCAAAGTCGAGGAATGGCGAGAGAGTTGGGCAAACCTTTGTAACAAATATTTGCAAGGAAAAGCCAAAGTGGATCACCGCAGCTATGCACGACAGGGCAAGAAACAGTTGCCTACCATGCACGAGGGATATGTGGCAAGAAAAATTGCCAAGAGTGGCAAGCATTCAAACATTATCAGCTATAACCAACAGGTCAGACAGCACAATGCACTTGAACAAGCTAACGAACAGGATATACAGACAGCCGAAAATGAATTGAAACAGCTTGAAAACGAATTAGAGAAAATCAAATCTGAACAGAAAGGACAAGAACAAGATGGATTTAGCAGTATTAGACGAGATTTTGCAAAGTTGCTCGAAAGAGGCAAGAGAACGATTGATGGAGTTCATGAAAGCACTGATAACAGCAAGCGAGGACAAAGACGAGATAATCAAACAACTGAAAGTGGAAATCAGCAACCTGAAACAACAACTCAGCGAACAGGAACAACAGACACAGACACAATCATCAAACGTGCAAAAGCTGTCAGCGACAGTGCAAGAGCAACAATCGCAAATAGCACAGCAAGCAGAGCTGATCGAGAAGCTGAACAGCAGCGACAAGCAATACAGGGAAGCTCAAACAATGAAAAAAGAAGCAGAGAAGATGATGAGAGCAAGCGAAGAACAGATGAAAGCTACCCAAAGCCTCGCCCACGACGTTGAAATTCAAAAATTGCAACTTTTAGCAGACAAAGCAGATATGAAAGATAATATTCATCAAAAAGCCAAAAGAATGGCTGAAACAATGGTACAAGACATAAAAGATGATGCAAAAAAGAGAGTAAAAAGGGTTGTAACATTTGCGGGATCATCAATGTCTATTTTAGGAATATTTTGTATGTGTGTAACAGGGATATGGCTGAGTGACCATACAGGAGTGTTTGTGGGTAAAACAGGTGTGGCTAATTTCTTTATTTCTCTTTGGGATGGTTTTATATCAATATGCAGCGGAACGGGGAACTTCCTGAACAGCTTTGTAGAACTCCTGCAAGGCTGTACGAGCCTTGATGTTGCACAGTCAATAGTATATGGCATATCTCTTATTCTGGTGTTTGGATTGGTAGTTTTGAGCATTCTGGGAGGTATTCCGAGCATGAGGAAGAAGTTTGAAAGTATTATCCGCACATACAAGAATAGCGAGGAATTTGGCTATAAGAAAGCTATGACAATCGCACTTTGTATAATCGCCTTGTTTGTTGCTGTTTTGATTGCAGAATATGCAATGTTGAATGTCATATCAACGTGGCTGCTTTTGTCTTTAAGTTTTAATCTTCTGTATCACTTGATAACGTACCCAAGATATTGAATAAAATAACATGGAGCAGGACAATTTTCTATTATTGACTTGCTCATTTTTTTGATATTTTTGCTACCATATATTTTCAAAATTACCAATTTTTCAAGATTGTTTTTTACATTCTCTGTGTTAATTTTTGATAGTATCTTTTAAGATATAACGTTGACGGTGAATTGAAAAAAAGGACTAAAATGTTGACGGTGAAAGGGGTATTTGTTGACGGTGAAAAGGGTATTTGTTGACGGTGAAAGGGGTATTTGTTGACGGTGAAATTGAGGATAAAAAAGTAAAAAATGGCTTAAAATAGGGATTTTAAAAAAAATGTTGACGGTGAAATGTCCATTTTTTGAAAACTTTTAAATAGAAAAATTTCTATTTTTATTAAAATAGAAAAAAATGGTGTATTTTTTAAAAAGTTTATAGAAACCACCGTCAACACCGTCAACACTTTTGCTTTGAAACCTTAAAAAACCCGATAAATACTGAAAAAAAAAGTGTTGACGGTGAATTGAATTTCACCGTCAACACCGTCAACATTTGTCCAAAATAGCCTTTCACCGTCAACGCTTTCACAAAAAAAGTGAACAAATCACAAAATTAAAAATTTCTTAAAATTTCTTTTTTTGGTAATAATTTAATACGAATGACTTTACCATTTATTCTTTTCTTTACGGTTTCATATCCTAATTTACCTAACACTTTTGAGATTTGTTCGGCGGTATATTTACTGAGTTCTGAATGATAACTCATAAATTCGGTAACAGTCATATATTCATCAGTAATTTTGCAATTAGATGGTGTTTGCTGTTTATCCATATTCAATCTTGAAAGAATATCTATGACTTCATCTTCAGCTTTCATCGGCTTAGTGTATTCCTCGTTTCTGCTGTCCAATTCTTCTTTCATTTCTGGATCAAGTCTAAAACAGCTTGCTATTGTTTCCCCTTTTGCGATTTCTTCCTGTACAATACGATATACCTGTGCCCACAACTGCAAGGAATCGAAAGTTCTGATTTGTGTGTTATAGTCGATATGTACATCATCAGATATAGGAACAGTCGCAAATCTTCTGTTTCCTGTCTGATCTATAAGGAATTTGTCATCATTTACTGTACCAACAAACGAAGTCATACGAGGAAATTTAAGTGTTGTCCTGCCGTATGGAAGCCTGTATTCGTCATTAGCCTTTGTCAGCATGGCTTTTACGCTATCAATATCCTTTTTCAAAGTGCTGCCGATTTCGCCTAATTCACATATCCAATTACTTGTTGCTTGAATGATACTGTCTTTGTTGCGTGGATCAATGCAGACACCCTCTCCGAAGTATTGAGAAAGCATAGTAAGGTGTTCAAAAAATCTTGTTTTGCCAATGCCTTGTTTTCCCTTGAATACTAATATCAGATCAAGTGAGAATGGATTTTTGCTGTCATTGAACAAGCCACAAACAGCCTGCATAAACCATTTCTTGATGATTTCTCGGCTCAATTTGTCCTCTTTGCCGATGCCGAAAATGTTGTATATTTCTTCAATACGGTCTTTACCATCCCATTTTGCAGATGTGATCATATCAAGAATGGGATTTACTCTATTGTCTGCTGCAATAACTAACAATATATCCGCAATTTTAGCTGCACTGCACTTTTCAAACTCCGTCTGTAAGTCATCATAGATGATTGTAGGTGCAGTTTCGGGCAAATGGTCGTGAGAATGACCTTTAAAGCCTGAATATTCCAAAGAGTGCTTGATGATGTTGTAGTGGACTTCATAACCTTTTACTTTCAAGTAATTTTTCAGATTTGCTATTGTAAGTAATCCTGTTCCATCTACGTCATAGACAGACAATTTCTTTTCTCTTTTGGTGTTCTTATCAGTCTTTTTATCGTATGCGTCAGGCTCAAAAAGTAAGCGAACATCTTTCCAATGCTTATTTGAGCAAGAATTATGAAAGCACTTATAACCGAGAGAGCCATCAGACTTTTGGAAAATAGCAGCGTCCTTTCCTTTGTGGCTTTCATCAAACAAACAATGTTCAAGGATATACTTCACAGTACCATTAGGAGTGTTTTCAATGCTTTTGACGGGGATATTATGGTCGGAAATGAACTTCTGCAAATCAAATTTTCCCTTTTTCTCTGTCTGCATGGTATCCTGAACAAGTGCAGAGGGCTTATTTTCCTTAAATTCAGTCGCTAATGTTTGCAGTAATGTAAAATCATTAACATCAACGGAAGATGGCACAGACGGCTCAATATACGCTTTCCTGTGCGGTCTTTCGGGAGTAGTAGCACCTTTCTGTGCAATCGTTCCCCAGAGCTTGCAGATACGAGCAGGATTGAATACAGTTGTATCTACTTCAACTTCTTCATCACTGAACTTTTCTGACAGAACTTTCAAGGCATTTTCAAAGACAACAACATTTTCTGCCGTATTCGGAACATCAAAACGATAAACCAAGTGAATACCGTTGCCACTCATGGCACGAATAGGCTCTTTAAAACCACGATCCGACAAAAAATCATGTATTATTCTTGCCTTTCTCTTTGCAAGTTCCAATTCTTCATCTGAACTGCTGACACCCGACAAGCGTTTCGGATCTAAATCAATCAAAAGCCAGTGTAAAGCGGTAATTTCGTTGTCTTTTGTTGTTGGCTGAGCATTCTCTATGAAACAGTCGTGTTGTTTACGAGAATAGCAGGACATATTGATCGGATTAAGAGTAATAAAAATGTTTGCTGCTCTTGCTGTTTTGGTACGAGCATTCCATTCAGGGTGAAATTCCTGCAAGTTTTTTATGGCTGTATCGGCACTTGTGAAGTAACCGCTTGCATTGTAACCACCGTTGATAAGGCGAATTTCAAAAAGTTCATCGTCTGAATGCAAAAGCTGAATGGCTTTGGTGATGTTGTTGGTATCCAACGTAAATAAGGACATAAAAATAACCTCCGTAAAAATAATATTTTTTACGAGGTCGTATAGTCTACTATATATTCTTCAAAAATTGCTTGCAATTTCACACCGAAAATGTTATAATCATCTTGTTAAAAGTTGATAAAGATGTTATAATCTAAATTGGTGGATATGAGGGCTGTTTGAAGTCTGACCTCGTATTCGGGCGGTGGTATTGGAGTACCACTGCCCTTTGCCATTATAGCATCTTTTTTACTTTTTTTCAATGTGATTTTGACAATATCTTCTAAAAATTTTCCCCGAAAGAGTATAAAAATCTCTTTCGGGGATTTTTTCATTCGGTTGTGACGTTCTTGATGACACTATTTACCTGTTCAATAGGGAAGTCAAAGTCATACGCTATTTGTTCAGGTGATTTTCCTTTTTTATATAATTTAATTATCATTTCTGTTTGTGCTTGTTCCATGCCTTGCTGTTTGCCTTGTTCAATTCCCTTCTCGACACCACGTTCATAATTTTCTTCCATAAGTGTGTTATAATCATAGAGAGCCTTTTGTCTTGCTGTGTATTCAAATCTTTTTTGCTCATCTGCACTGATTTCTTCAAGTTTTTTATAAGCAGTTTGCAGATATTTACTTTGTTGTGCCAACATTTCAAACTCCTCCTTGTCGTTGGATTTAATAAATTTTATCCAGCTATACAGATCGGTGCCATCGGTGTTCTGTGGTAACTTTGGTAATTCAACGATATGTATTTCCATAACATCTGTGTACTTGATATGCTCAGTATCTTCTCTCAAATGATATACTGTATGGAAACGCTGTGTATCGTCCATATACTTAAAGTCAAGGATATTGATACCGATACATTTCTTGATATTGCTGTATTTTTTGTTGATACCAACCTGTTCCACAAGCATTTTGGACACATAGAATGTACTTCTGTCAGCCCATGCTTTCATGTAGGCAACCTGGATTTCAATATCGATTTCAGTATTATTGTTCATTGTCAGCCTTACATCAAGTATGCCTTGTTTTTCATCTTCATGTATCTTCGGCAAGTTTGTGTTCAAGAGTACAGTTTTCTTAATGTCGGTGTCCTTTATCCCCAAGACCGCACTCAAAAATCCTTTGCGTACTGTTTCATCACGCATTAGCTCCTTGAAAGCAAAATCTACTTTCGGTGACATGATAAAATTATTTGTATTGTTCATCTTTCTGCACACCTTTTCTTGTAATGTTTTTTCATTGAGTTGTTACACAAATGCAATTTTCAAGTGCTTTCCCATAGCAGTAGCAAGTCTTTTGAGTGTTTTTATAGATGGATTTGCGTTGCCATGTTCAAGTCTGCTGATGTCGCTTTGTGCTATTCCTGTACGATCAGACAATTCTTTTTGCGTTAATCCTGTTGTTTGTCGGGCATTTATGATAGCCTGTACAACTGCCAATTCAGGTTCAAGGTCTTCGTACTCTTTGCTGAACTCCTCATTTTTCATTTGTTCAGCAAAATATTTTTCATAATTAGTCATTTGATCTTCTCCTTTTGGCTTATCGTATATATCCTATGTAATTATTATATGTGATATATACGATAATGTCAAGTCAAAATAGCCGTATTTGGAGGAGAATAGGGCAAAAGGTAAATTTATACCCTTTACACATTTAATGGGCATACAGAGGCGTTATACGGTCATATATGAGCATTTTTCTGATATAATATTTCCATGTTCAAAATAGGTTGATACATAACTTTTTAATCCCCTAATTTTGTAATACTATGTAATGCATTGTAGTGTATTACATAATACAAAAAACGTCATTTTGGGAGTAGAATACGAAATTTGCACCGAAATATTGACTATATCGGTATCAAGCCAGACGTAAAAGCTATGTTCCCTCAAAATTATTTTGAGGGGGTATGGATATTCTGAGAGCATACCGAAATAAAGGCTCGTTTAGTCTAATATGGAATAATAGTTTTAAAAAAACTATTTTGAGTAAATATTTAATACTGTTTCTGATATATCTATTTTGGTATAAATAGCAGTATATATAAAAATATTTAACATTATATAAATTATTTACCCTTTTTTGTTCAGGGTTTTTGAACGAGTTAAATTTCTATGAACAAGTTTTTAATAAATCGAATAAATACCAATGATATTTCCATATTAGAATAATAATAAAAAATATACAGTAAATTTTAATGCTTTTTGAGAATATTAGCGGTTAAATATTGTATTTTTACCATGAAAATGTGATAAATATACAACCTGTTCATAATTTGTTTACTCATTCAAAAACCCTGCTTTTTTGTTTTTAATAGATTGACTTTCCCTTATCTGTATGATAATCTTAATTTAGTATGCTCGAAAATTGATAAAAAAATGAAAGGAGATAGAGCTATGAAAAAGTTAAAGCACATGTTTTCATTTGTGATGGTATTTGTCTTAATATTTGCATCAATACCATTGACAACATTCCAGGCGGAGGCAGTTGATTCTACACAGGGTAATGATATTGTTTATGGATCCAACGGTACTATTACTCGTGCGGAATGGTTACATGATTTAGCGATTGTTTTTGATATGTCTGTTGAATCTAACGCTGTGCCTGATAACTATTTTGGGGATCTGGAAAGTTCACATCCGTATTACAATGATGTTCTGTTGACAGTTGAATTTGGTGTAATAGATGTCGAAGCAGGAGAAAATATTTTTGTAGATGAACTTGTAACCCGTGATTTCGCAGTAACCACACTTAATTTTTGTCTTGGTTATCAAGCAAAGGAAGACGATGTATATACTTTTTTGGATTCTGAGGAGTGTTATTCACCAACCGATGCGTTGATCGCCGTTGAGAACGGTTGGTTAGAGCTTATTAACAATAAGTTTATGCCAGAACTTCCAATTACTTCTGATGAAGCAAAAATAATGCTTGATGATGCAATTTCAGTATTAAAAGTATCGGATATTGATTTAAACTACGAAAACAAGTATGTCCTTGAAGATGATGTTATAGTTGTTCCTGAGTGGGTACATATAACTGAAAACAATCAAACTTTTTCTATTGAAGATTCTCCCGTTGCGATTTCAACAGGTGATTGTTTTGCTATTTATGAAAATGGTATTCCTGCTGTATATTTTGCAGAAAACGTAAAAAAAGATGGAAACCTTACAATAATTACAGTAAAAGATAGTATAGAAAATGACGCATTTGAGTATATTGACGCACAGGGACAGATTTCTTCTGACAACATGGAATTTTTTGCTGCTGACGGTGTAGATATTACATTTGATGAAATTGAATCTGAGTCTGATACTCCCTTGAGAAAAACACCAGGACTAAAAACGGTTAAATCACAAAAAAAGATAAAGAAAAATATAAAAGTGGACACCGATGTAACTTTAGCTCCTGGAATTAAGGCAAGTTTAAGTGTAAAAATTAATAATCCTGTTGTTAATTATCAAATTGACAGTAATTATTCTTATGTTACACTTGAAGGAGATACAGAGATTAGCTATGGCATTAAAGGAGATATTGCAGACGCACTTGGCAAAAAATCTATAAAACTTTTTACCTGTTCAATATTTGGAATAGGTAGCTTTGATGTTACGGTTGAATTGGGACTTTCAGGTGAAGCTAAGGGTACAGTTAAAGGTTATCTTGTTGCTGGCATTGACTGTGTAAAATGTGGAAGAATAAGAGCTATTCACTGTTTTCAGCAAAAGGAATATTATTGCACTGTTGAGGCTTCAGCCTCAATCGGTTTAAAAGCCAGTCTTGGTATTACAAAATTACCAGTGGTAAAAGCATACATATATGCTGAAATCGGTGCAAAAGCAAATTTAAAGGTTTCGTCATATAAAACTGCCCCATACAAGTGTACAAATTTTGCAGTATATATGTATTTAAAATTCGGAGCTGTAGCAAGTGTTAAATTCGGAGATTGGGGAACAAGTGTTACTTACAATATTGATGTTTTTCACGAAAAAAATAGTCCCATAAAGATTATACATCACTATGAGGATGGTATAGAAGTTCCTTCATGTACTCATGGTGCATCGAATAATAAATTTTTTACGAAATATAACTCTCATTATGGAGGTAGTGGCTGGACAGGAGCTAACGGTGCATACGGACTTGATGAAAATGGTAATACCGTACCGCTTTATACCTATACAGTGAATAATGAAAATGCCACCATAACCAAATATAATGGAAATTCATATTCTGTGTATATTCCCGAAACCATTGATGGATACACAGTTACTACGATTGGTAGTTCAGCTTTTAGTGGCAAAAATATTAGATATGTGAACATTCCTGATGGTGTAACAAGAATAGAGGGATATGCTTTTAATAATTGTAAGTCTTTGAAAGAAGTAAAATTATCAAAATCACTCACATATTTAGGCTCAAAAGCATTTGGCTCAACCGCTATCGAAACAATCGAGATACCAAAATCTTTAGATAGTTGCGGTTGGAGCAGTGGAAGTTTATACAATTATAATTTCAATGGAACTTCTATTAAGATTAATGATGGTCCGTTTTTTTGCTGTGAAAATTTAAAGGATGTAACTTTTGAACAAGGCACAACGCAGATAG
>Ga0256407_10008647_pt1 | contig 14847 bp, 10 predicted proteins | sample RumenRJG_04DNA_FD_193489 | JGI IMG/M metagenome (GOLD analysis project Ga0256407, IMG submission 193489) | Bovine rumen microbial communities from Lethbridge, Alberta, Canada - RJG_04 | ecosystem: Host-associated > Mammals > Digestive system > Stomach > Rumen | place: Canada: Alberta... | reverse complement strand
TAAAAAAAAAAAAAAAAAATAAATCAAAAAAAAAAAATTCTAATAACAAAAATAATTAAAAAAAAATATCTTCATTTATTTAATTGTAAAATATTAATAAAAACATTATATTAATATGGAACCAACAGAAAAAAAAGAAAATAACACAGAAAAAACTGAATTACCATTTGAAAAAGAATACAAAATAGGAATAACCCCAAATTCAATCTTATGTCAAAAATACGACAATTACTACATATACAGTGAAACTGATTTCCATCCTTTTTCCTTTTGTACAGGACATAGAAAATGGGGTTATAATGAAAAAGGATTTTTAACATCACCATCACCAACATTTTTAAAAAAAACAGAATTTATAAAAAAACCAAATTTAACAAAAGAAAATATATTAAAAGGTCAAATAATAGATGAGAAAAAAGGATTAGTATTAGTTGATCCTTTCATATGTAAAAAATTTGGTGGTATAATAAAAGATTTTTTATCAGCTTTACTAACATTAGCAACAGGGAAAAAAGTATCTTTAAAAGTAAGATTATTTGAACCTAAAAGTGTTTTACAAAGAGTTCCTGAATATTGGTCAACTTTACCAACTTTAATAACACCTACTTATAATAAAGATATGAATCCAATTGAAAGAATGAAACATATTATGTCACTTGGAGTTAGTGGATTGTATTTAACTACTAATCAATTAAAACCTTTTAATCCTTTAATTTGTGAAACTTATGAAGCTGAATTTGATAATGATCCATATCATACTAAAGTTTATTGTGAACAAACTTCTAATTATCCTACTACTAGTAGATTTTATTTAGTTAATTCAGAATTAAAAATTCATGGTTATGTTGATTTAGCTACTAAAGTTGAAAAATTAGGTATGAATTTGAGTATATTAACTAAAGGTTATGTTAATTTAGAATATACAAAATTAAAAGAAAAAATAACTTATATTTTCCCAAGTGTAAAAATGTGTAATGTAATAACTCAAACAGGTCGTAGTTGTTATTATAAAGATTGTTTAATATTCATAGATAAAAAAAATAAATTAAAAGGAATAATTCAATTAGGACTTGATTCATATCATATAACAAATTTCAAAGGTTATATTATTGAAATGGATTATGAAGATAATTACAAAGTTGATTATGATAAAGAACAATATTGGGGTTATTATTTTAATGCAAATAAATATAAAATTCTTGAAACTTGTGAAGGTTCCTGGTTAAAAGATATTAAATTTGGTGATAAAGTTTATTGGGATATTGATAAAATTATTCCTAATTGGATTAAACCTGTTGATAATCCTATTCCTAGTGATGGGAGATATAGAGAAGATTTAATTTGGTTATATAGATCTTTTTATTTAAGCTCTGATGATAAAGAAATGCAAAAATATGAAGATTTAGCTCAAGATTGGAAATTAATGGTTGAAAAGTTACAAAGAGAAGAAAGAGAAATGAAAGCTAGGAAAAATAAAAAGAAAAAAGGAGGGTTGTTTGGATTTGGATTAGGAATTTTGTAAAATAGATAATTTGATTTTTTTAATTTTTTTATGTTTTTACTAAATAAGAAAATTTTTTTTTATTAGTTTTAATAAAGTTTTTTTATTTATATTATTATATTTAAATATTGTTTTTATTATTTTTTAATTTGAATTTAAAAATTCATTGTTATTTTTGTTTATTAGAAATATTATATCAATACCTTCTCTTGGAGTTATATTAAATCCATTAATAATATTAAAATATTTTTTATTTTTATTTTGTAGTTCGTTTATTTTTAATGATATATTTATTTTGTCATCATTTATTAAAGATAAAGCACTATTTATTTTTTTCTTATTATTTTGTAAAATAGCATATTTAAGACATTTAGTTATATATTCATTACTTTTATAAAATATTGAATATAAATAATAATAATAAAATTTATCATGTACATCACAAATATTTTCTATATTTGATTTTATTTTGTTTAATAAAGTATTTACTTTATTAAACATTTCTAATTTGAAATAATTATATGCCAAATGAATTTGGCATACTGTTATAATATTTTTAGATAATTTCTCATTATTTATAATTTTTTTTAAAATAAAAATAGAGTCACTAATTCTTCCTTCATTATTATATAATCTAGATAACAAAATAGATGCCTTTATTTTATATGCATTAATATGATAATCATTACATTTAGAAATATATTGTAATAGTTTATTTTCAAGAGAATTATCTTGTGGTTCAATTAATTCATTTTTATTATATTCATGATATAATTTAAAATATTCAGAAACAAAATTATAATAAACTCCTTTATACATAATATAATCTTCATTTATTTCTTTAAAAACATAATCTTCATATTCAGAACAATATTTATTTATAATTAAAAGGAAAATATCATCTTTATCATTAAAATTTAATCCATTAATTTTTAAATTTAATAAATTTAATATAATATCCAAAGAAAAATTATAATCATATTCCAAAATATTCATCATTAAGCATATTAAATTATTCATTATTTCATTATGTGCTTCTGTAAAATTATTATTTTCTTTTTGAATAATTAAAAATATTTCTTGAATCATAATTTTTAAATATTGAATTGATAAAGAGTATTCACCTTTTAACATTAAATTTTGAATTAAATGAATATTAGAATAAGTCATCATATTATCTAAATCATTTTTAGTTTCTTTATCTTTTAAAGTATAATAATCACTAATATTTTTAAATAAATGAGAATAATTATTTGAATGACTTAAAATTTTTTCATCTAAAGTATTCTTATTTTTTTCATTATATCCAATATCAGAATTAAAAATAAAATTTAAATTAGATAATTCAATTGAAGAATTTAAATAAAGTAATTGAAAATTATTTTGAAAAGATTTAATTAAACAAGTAGATAAACATTGAGAAGCTAATTTAAAATTTCCTATTTGAGTATATATCATACTTAACCATAAAAAACATTTTAATAAAGCTTCATGGTCACAATTACTTTGACTTAATTTAACACATTCAAATAAAATTTGAATTGCCTTTTTATAATATCCACAATCATAATATAAATTAGCTAAATATAAAAGAGAATAATGAATTTTTGTTTCATTAGATGATGAGTTTTCATTATAAAGATATTTTAAATTATAATCATAAAATTTATGTAAATTAAATAATTTTTCACTTAAAGAAAATGACTTATCTTTATTTTGAATTTCAAATAAAAATTTTTGATTAAAATTTGAAAAATCTTGAAGTGAAGGAATATTATTTTGAGTAGAGAATAATTCTTCAAAAAAATTATCAGATTCTTTATAACCTAAAGAAATATTTATTATTTCTTCATTATTATATTTTATAATATCTTCATATAATTTTATTAATTGAGGAAATGACATTCTATTAAAAGAATTTAAACATTTTCTTAAAAAATTATCTATGTGACCTCCATTTGAAAAACTAAAATTTTGATTATTTTCTGATTGAGATTCTAATCTTAATGATGGTATTTCTTCCCTAAAAATTGAATATATATCATTTATTGTTTTAATTTTGTTTAAATTATTTTTTAATTCTTTTATTATTTTTGTTTCTATTTGTTTTATTTCTTTTTCTCCTATATTTTTATTTTGACAAACTTTTTTAAGATTTTCTTTTATTATTTTCTCTAATTCTGATTTTGATGTTTCATTTATGTAATTATTAATTAAAGAATCTATTGTTTCATAATATATAAATATATCTTTTTCATTTTTAAGTTTGATAAATGAAATAATCAACGAACAAATTGAATATTTTAATGGTGTTAAATCCAAAAATGTAAATTCTTTTGTATATTCAATTAATTCCATATTAATTTAAATTTAAATTCTAATTGATTAAATAAATAATTTAATATATAATAATAAATAATAAAAAAAACATTGTAAAAAAATACTTTTAAAAAATATAAATAAATCCCATTTAAAAAAATTCTAATTATCAAAAAACAATTAAAACGCTTTAGTCCTAGCAACAGTATTCTTGGGAATATTCCCTTTACTTTGATCCTTATTAGAAAACTTCTGATATAAAGAATCTTTAATAACCTTCAAACTCTCATTATTAATATTTTCACTTTGTTCCTTATTTTTTATAGAATTTCTCTTAGCAAACATATTCATATAATTAGAATTAAAATTAGCAAATTGTGAATATAATTCATTATTCTCATCTCTATCTTCCTTAGCTTCAGTAATAGATTCAAAAAATCTTCCTTTCTTAAATTTATTTGGAGCAAATTGATTAACTAAAGTAGTCCAACGATAAATATGTTGTTGTCTTGTTTCACTAAAATCAATTGGTTGTGGATGATTAGGATCAAATCCTTTAAAATGATTTAGATTATTAACTTTAATAATTAATTTATCTTCTTTTGTATCTTTTGGTAATGGGACATGAACTCTTTTAAATGTGTCTACCCAATTTGGATCTTCATCTCTATGTTCATTTAAGTATAAATCTTCACCTGGAGGTTTAAAATATTTTATTCCTTCTGTAAATTCTACCCAACTTTGACAATTTGGTTTTTCTACGTAATCATCTTTTAATTTCCACCATTCTTTCATTTTTTCATTTTCTGAAAATTTTGGTAATTCATGTCCATGAACACCAATTGTTTGTTTTGAGAATGTTTTTATATTATATTCGTTTGTTTCTTTTCTTCTTTGTTCTTTTATTTTTGTAAATGTTTTTCTATCTTCTGTACTATACATTTTTGAAAAAATTTCATCTTCTCTTTCATTTAATCTAGCAACTTCATCTTTATGTGTTATATTCATTAATTTTTTTGATTCTTCTAAATTTTCTCTTTTAATTTCATCATCTAAATCTTTTTTAGTTTTATGTTTAGGATTATAAACATATTCTAAAGTAGGATCATGATGAATATCTTTTATTTGAGTTTCAATAGGTTCTAAACCACATTTAATTCTAGCTTTCCTATGTTCTTCATCTTTAATTTGTTTAATTGAAGTATATTTAGGATGAACTCTTGTTAAATTAGATAAATCTTGTTCTTCATTAATAAACTTAATAGGATTTTCTTCTTCCCATTTCTTAATCTTATCATTAATTTCTTTTTTATTCCTAGCTTTCCTAGCTTCAGTCAATTCTGTTAAAGTAGCATAATTAGGTTTAATATCACTTAAAGGATGTCTAGGATAAGTATCTCTAACAGGTAAAAAATCATCAGCTTTAATAATTTTACCTCTTTTCTGTAACAATCTCAAAGTAGTATTCTTAACACCATCAGAAGGATGAGCACCTTGTTTATCAACATTCCAAACATAATTATCTTCAATATTATTAGCAAGTCCTTCATAAGCTGCTTTTTTTTCTTGTTCATTTAATTTACCATCACCATCTAAATCAAATCTCTTAGAAATAACAAAATCTCTTCCACCGACATAACCGTCTTTATCAAGATCATATGAAATATCTGGGAGACGTTCTTTTTTACGAATTTCTAATAATTCACTTTGTGTCATTGCTCCAGATGGATTTGAATTTTGTTCATTCCATGGTATTTTTATTTCTGATTTTAAATTTAAAATGTTCATATCTTCTTTTGATTTTGATGGAGGCTTTAAAAAACCTGCCATATCATATTTTGGAGGAATGTGGGTCATTGGATTAAATGTTTGAGGAATTTGAGTTTGGATTTGGATTGGAGATGATGTTGGATTTTGAGATGGAAGATTTTGGAAATCTAATGGGACTGGGTTTTGAATTTTAGGAAGGTCCATTGTTGGTGTTGACATTTTTTTTAATTTTTTTAATTTTTTTTTCTTAATTTTTTTTTTTAATTTTTTTAGTTTTTTTTAAAAGTTATATTTATATTACTTTTTTTTAAGTTTTTTTTTATTTTTTTTTCTTTTTTTATTTAAATATTTGTAAATGGATAAGTTTTTAAATGATTTAGAATTTTATATTGAGGAGATGAATGGTTGGATTAAAGGAGAAATTATTGGAACTTACGGTGAAAAAAGTTTTATTATGACATCACCATTTATAGAAAGAAATGAAATTATTCCAATAGAAAATATAAGACAAATAACTCAAATTTCATATGAAGAATTCCCAAATTCAAATTTAGAGTTGGAAATAGAAAAAGGATGTTTTTGTGAAGTAGAAATAAAAGAAAAAAAAGGAAATTTCTATTTATTAATATTTAAAAGAAATCCTTTATTAACAAAATTATCCAGAAAAAAAAATTTAAGATATACAAGTTCAATTAACTTATCCATAATTTTACAAAATGAATTTTCAAATATAATTATTCCAATTCCTAAAGAATTATCAAATTGGATTCAATCTGAAAGATATAATGAAATGTTACAAAGTTTAAATGAAGGTTCAGAAGGAAATTCTTTTTTTTCAAATTTTTTTCCTTCACATCAACCTTCAAATATAAGAATTTTATGTTTAAAAGAACAAAGTGAATTAATTAAAATGATTTTAGGAACTTCAATTGAAAATGAATTAAAATTAAAAAATATTTCTTCAGATAAAGATAATTCATTAAAACAATTAGAAGATTTACAAAAGAAAAATAAAACTTTTTATATTAATCAAAAATATATTGGAATGTTAATTGGTTCTAAAGGAAGTAATATAATTAATTTAAAAAAGAAATATTCTGTTAATATTATTGTAGATGCTAATAATTTAAATGATAAAAATGAAGCTAAAATTTCTATTAGTGGAGAAGATGTTGATAATGTTGAAAAATGCTATATTGAAATGAATATTAGTGAAAAATATTATGAATTAAGACAAGGAAAAGATTTTGAATTAAAAAAAAATACAAATAGAATAATGAAAGATTATAATTTGAAAACTTTTTTTATTTCTAATAAAGATGTTCAAGATGATAATGGAAAAAATTATAAAGCTCCTAATTTAAAAATTGTTGGACCTAGTGAATATTTTAATGATATTTATTATAAGGAACTTAAATATTATATAAATACTGGATATAATAATAATGGAAATTACAACAATTATAATAGATATAATAATAATTACAAATATAATAAAAATAATTATTATTATTAATACAAACAAATTTTTTTTTTAAATTTTGTTTTTTATTATATTATTAAATATTATTACTATTTTTGCAATTTGGTTTATTTTTAATTTTATTTTTTTTATTTTATTGTTTATTTATTTTTCATTTGTGTTTTCTTTTTTTTCTTCATTTATTTCTTTTTCTTTTTTTTCTTCTTTTTCCTCTTTTTTTTCTTTATTTAATATTTCTTCTTCTTTTTTATCTTCATTTAATTTTTCTTCTTCTATTTTATCTTCATTTAATTTTTCTTCTTTTTTATCTTCTTCTATTTTTATTTCTTCTTTTTTCTCTTCTTCTTTTTTTTCAATTTCTTTTTTATCTTCTTCTATTTTTACTTCTTCTTTTTTAACTTCTTCTTTTTTTTCAATTTCTTTTTTATCTTCTTCTATTTTTATTTCTTCTTTTTTATCTTCTTCTTTTTTATCTTCTTCTTTTTTATCTTCTTCTTTTTTATCTTCTTCTTTTTTAACTTCTTCTTTTTTAACTTCTTCTTTTTTAACTTCTTCTTTTTTTTCAATTTCTTTTTTATCTTCTTCTTTTTTATCTTCTTCTTTTTTAACTTCTTCTTTTTTAACTTCTTCTTTTTTATCTTCTTCTTTTTTTTCTACTTCTATTTTTATTTCTTCTTTTTTATCTTCTTCTTTTTTTTCTACTTCTTTTACAACTTCTTTTTTTTCATCTTCTTCTTTTTTTTCATCTTCTTTTTTTTCTATAACATTAACTTTTATATTTCTAGGTTTATTTTTATTAATTTCAATTTCTTCAATTTTCTTTTTAATTTGACTTATTTCCTCATTTTTATTCCTTAAATCATAATAAAAATAAGCGTTATCATTTGTTTTTAAGTTAATAAATTCTTTAATTTCCTTTAATATAAAAGTAAGATAAGAAATAGGTCTATTTATTTTTGATATTTCTTGTGCCAAAATAACATTAGGACAAGAATTAAATAAATTTTCTAAATTATCATATTTAACTTTATTTAAATTTAAATCCTTATTTTTATTTATATAATTTGTAATTAAACTTTTAATATCTTTAACTTTATATTTTTCAAAAATTGTTGTAGTGAAATTTGCAATTAATTGTTTTGATGAAATTTCATCATTGAATTTTTCATCTAAAAGAAGATAAAGTAATTTAAATATTATAGTAATTTCTTTTGGAATTGAATCTTTTTTTGTTAAATTTTCTTCTTCTTCTTTTGTGATATAAGTTAAACTTTTAAATGCAATTCTGGAAGGATTAAATAATTGATTTAAATACTTTTCAATATCAGGATAATTATTAAATATTTTATTAATTTTTTCTTCTCTATCTTTTAATTCATTAATTCTATCATCTAATAAAAATTTAATATCTTTATTATAACTTTCATAAATTGGTTTTATTGATATTATTATATTAAATTTGTCTTTAGAACTTATAAATTTATCTTTTAATATAATATATAAACAAGATAATTCTTTTGAATTTTTTATATTTTCAGGAATATTTATTATTGGTTTTTCTTTAATAATAATTTCAACTTTTTTATTTAAATCTTTAACTTCATTTTCTTTTTTTTCTTCATTTTTATTATCATCATTTTGATTTTCATTTTTTTTAATACTATTATTATTATTTTTAATAGGAGTATTCTTATCATTTTTTTCTTTAACTTTCCCTTCTTTTTTATTTTTTGTATTAGAACTAACATTTTTATTATCTTTCCCTTTATGTACTTTTTTATTGAGATTTTTCCCAGTAGGAGTTGAATCTCTATCTTTATCTCTTTGAATTGTAGTTGCTATAGTTGAAGATTGTTTTAAAACTTTAATAGGATAATTTTTATTTTTCTCTTTATCTTTAATTTTTTCTGGAATTCTATCAACTGATTTATCTAATTTTAATATTTTATTTTTTTGTTTTAATTCTTTAATTGGTGTTTTTGAACGAGTAATATCTACACTATTTCTTTTTAGAGGATGTGTTTTTTTTATTATTTCTTTTTCTATTTTATGTTCTTCTTTATGTTCTTTTTCATGTTTTTTATCTTTATTTTCATTATGTTTTTTTTCTTTTATATCACCATGCTCTTTTTCATGTTTTTTATGATGTTCTTCTTGATTTATTCTTATTTCTCTTTCTTTTAATTCTTTATCTAAATTTTTTATACAATTATCAACAAATTCATATTTTAATTTTTCTATTTTTTCAATATCATTTGTGAATTTTTTTTGTAATGAAGATAATTTTTCTTCAAAGAATGAAGATAATTTTTCTTTTAATTTTTCTTGCTCTGACATATAATAAATTTAAAAAAAATTAATTATTTTAATCTAAAAAAATATTTATTTTTTTTTACGATATATTAAAAAATATATAAATGGGATAATAATAATATAATATATATAACTCTAAATAATTTTTATTTATAATTAATCATCTTTTATAAAAAGTGATTTTTTCTGATTTCTATTTCTTGAATTTTCAGTAGTTTTTAAATAATTTGGTAAAATTTTTCTATGACTTGTTTTAATTGTTGATGATCTTTTAGTATGAGTTTTTTCAGGTGAAATATCCAATAATTTCAATTCTGTAAAAGATTTTAATTTATAACTATTTCTTCTTTTACTTTCTTTAAATAAAGGAGAAACTGGTCTTTCTTCATTTTCCATTTTTTTATTATAATCCTTTAAATGGATTAATTTAGGACTAATAAAAATAAATAAAAATAAAATATTACTTTTTATCATTAAACCATTTATCAAAAAGTTCTGAATTAATATCAATTCTTTCACTAGGTTTTTTCTTTAATAATCCATGAATTAAATTTAATAAACTTTCAGAAACAATAAAATGGGAAGGAAAAGTTAAAGAATTATAAGCAATAGCATTTAAAGTACTAGAAAGATCTTTTCCAACAAAAGGACATTTTCCAAATATCATTTGATATAATATAATACCAAGTGCCCAAATATCTAATTTAGGAGAAGATTTAAAATTTTTTTTTAAAATAATTTCAGGAGGAAGATACAAAGCCGTTCCAGCTTTAATAACATCTGAATTATTCCCATTTGCAATACCAGAAATTCCAAAATCAATAATTACAATTTTATTTTTTTTTTCATCTAAAAATAATATATTTGTAGGTTTTAAATCCCTATGAATTACATTATTACAATGTATAAATCTAATTGCTTTGATAATTTGTTTATAATAAATTTTAACTTTCGATTCTTCAATTCCTTCTTTTTTTAAAATTGTAGTTAATTCTCCTCCTTTGGCATATTTCATTACAATATATAAAGCTTGATTAGTAAGATAACTACTATAAATTTTAATTATATGTTTATGTTTAAGTGATTTTAAATATAATGCTTCTCTAGAAATATTATATAATTGTTCAGTGGAAAATTCAGTTAAATTTGTTTTTTTAATTGCAACTATCCTTCCTGTGAGTGAATGCTTTGCTTTGAAAACTTCGGCATATCCTCCTTTTTTTATTGAGGAATCATATACATATTCATTTACGTAATTATCATTTGAAAATTTTTCTCCATCTAATGCTAAATATAATACATCATTATTTTTTATATCTTCTAAATCTATGTCGTCTATTTCCATTCCGTTATGTGTATATATTTTCATTTTTTCTAAATTATCTTTATAATTTTGGGTTTGATATATTATTTCTTCTTTTAGTCTTTTATAGGAATTTATTGATGGGGATAAAGAGATTTTAAATGCTTCTTTTGATGTTTTTCCATTTAACCAAATGAAAATCTATATAATTAGATTATTTTTTTTCTTACAAAAATATCTCCATTTTTTACTATATTATTATCTGTTGAGGATGCATATGATGAAGAATCTACACTTTCTTCCATTTTTTTTATGATTTTCTAAAATATAATTTTGAATTTTAATTTTTTTATTTTAATTATAATTTTATCTATTTATAAATTTTTTCTTTTTTTAATTTATTTTTATATTTTAAACAATTACTTTTTATTATAATTATATATCTGAAAAATAATTGATAGAATGGAATAATCAAATTATACAATTTTTTATATTAGCCACATTAAAATTATGTGTAATATTATTTTATTTTTTAAATTCTTTATCAGAAAAGTGCGAATTTGTTATAAATAAGTTTGAACAAGACATGATAAATAATCATATTTTAAATATTATATTAAAGAAATTTGATTGTTTTAGTGATAATGGAAAAGATTTTTTTATATATAATGAAATTAATTTTACATATATTTTTTATTTAATTCATCTTTTTATAATTATTTTAATGATTGGAGTTATTATTTTTAATATGAGAATATTGTATTTATTTGAATAAGCTTAAAGATTTAAGCTTCAAATTTTTATGAAAAAAGCTGTTGTCCTCCATCTTAATTGTAATATATTATATTGTAATAGTAAAATATTTCTATTTATTAAAATTATGTTAAATGAATTAATGTTAAATTAATTAAATAATTTTTATTTTTTACAATCATTTCTGCTTTTTTACTTGTTAATTAATTATATTTTATTATATTACTAATTACAATTAAATATAATAATATAAGGAAAAAACATAAACTTATTTTTTTCAATTAATTTAGGTTAAATATAATTAATTACTAGTATATAAATTATTTATTTAAATTAAATTATTTAATTGCATATTTTATCAGTGAGCATTATTTGGAAATTTGAATATTCAGATTGCTCTGTTATTTTTTCTCTATCATATATGCCATCTCCAATACAAAATCCAAATAAGAAATTAATAATTAATAAACTTAATGCAAATAATCCAATAAATAAATAAATGTATTTATAATGATTAATTTTATTATTTTTCCTGAATATAAATCCAATTAATAATGAACAATATGTAATAAATCTTAATATTGACCTAAATCCAAGATTATTTTTATAATCATTTACTACATTCATGATGAAACAAATTAATAAAAGCAAAAAAGAGAAGAAAATTAATAATAATGGAATAATTTCATTTTTAATATCACAACATTGAAAATAATAAATAAAGTCTATAATTAATAAAACTATAATAGATATTAAAATCAATATATCAAAGACAAAATGTAAAACTTTTATATAAGAATTGAATTTCATCTTTAAAAATATTTATAATTAATTAAATAAAAAAAATATTTAAAAAACAATGTTTAAATTCATTTTTAAATTTTCCAAATTCAAAATATAAAAATTCCAAGGGAATAAAATAAAAAAAAATTTATTTTTAAATTAAAACAATTTATAAAAAAACAAAAAAATAATAAAAACCTAAAAAAAACCTAACCATTCATATCACTAGTATACATCTGAAACAAACTTCCTCTTTTATTCTCTTGACTCAACCTAATTTCACTATTTTTACAAAACTTCTGTATCCATTTACTTTCCAAAACTTGAGTAATACTCATTCTTTCCTCTGGTTTTTTTTTCAACAAACTATCAACAAACTCTTTAGCTTCAATACTTATTTTATCCCAAATGTTATTAGGGTAAGGAACAGGATCTTGTATAGTTTGCCTTGCAATTTCTCTTTCAGAATGTTCATCATCAAAAGGTAAAAAACCACATAAAAGTAAATAAGCAATAATACCAATTGACCATAAATCAACACTTTTATCATAAGGTTTCCCTTTAAGAACTTCAGGAGCAACAAATGATAATGTACCAAAAGGTTCTAAACATTTTTCATTTGGTCCTATTATTTTACTTAATCCAAAATCTAATAAACGAATATCTGCATTTTCACTTTCATCAGTCATTAAAATATTTTCTGGTTTTAAATCTCTATGTATTATACCATAGGAATGAAGATAGTATACTGCCATTGATAATTTATGGATAATTTCTGCTGCTTTAAATTCATTCAATTTATAATTTCTTTTTTCTATATATGAAAATAAGTCTCCTCCACTACAATATTCCATTACTATGTATATGTAGTCTGAATTGTCGAATGTGTCGTAGAGTTTTATTATGTTTGGGTGTTTACATATTTTTAATATGTCAATTTCGGTTTTTGCTAATTCTAAATCTTGTTTTTTCATATTTTTTTTTGCCATTATTTTTATTGCAACTGGACGGTTTGTTTCTTTTTGTATACCATATTTTACTAAACCAAATTTACCTTTTCCTATTTTTTCTTTTATATTATATTGATCGAGTAAGTTTTTATAATTTATTGCAAAATGGAGTTTTGACATCCATTCTTTAAAATCTTTTTCATTATCTATGAAATATGTTCTTTCTTTTTGAGGGTATAATATTGAAAATGTATAAAAATCTTTTCCTTCAATATTTACTTTATCTCCTTCTTTAATATAAATTCCACTTAAATTATGCATTCCTTTATGACTTTTATCATCTTTTCCTTTATAATAAAAAAAATCTTTTCCAATTAATTTAAAATATACTTTTTTTAATTTTTTAGAATGAGATATTTTATAAATATAACCTTCATGAGTGACTAAAGGAGGAATTGCTTCTTCATCTTCACTTTCATCTGAATTATTTATAATATTTACATCATCATTAAATTCTTCATGTTTACTAAAAGTAAAAGGACTCATTTTTGGTGTTTTATCTTCTAATAAATCTAATTTTTGTCTTAATCTTCTATGTGGTTTTGTCATTTCTTTTTCTAAAATTTTATTTTCATTCTCATTATTTGATTTATTAAAAATTGATTTTTTATCTTGATTATTTCTCTCAAAATTTGAATTAAACATTGAATTTTTTCCAGAATACAAACTTAATATTGTTTTATTTCCCATATTTACAGTTCTTTTTTTTAAATTTGGAGAAACGAATTTAGAAGTTAAAGAAGGAGAAGCAATTTTATGTGGATTAATTTGAGGAGTTTTACAAATATCAAATTCATCATAATTTTTTTTATCCTTAACAAATAATTCAATTGATTTATTTGTAAAAGGTCTCTTTTCCATTAAAAACATTAATATAAAAATAAAAATATCACTATTTACATTTTCAATAACATTAATATACTCACTAAAATTCATAACATTTTTATCTTTAAATGCAATATTTAAAATATGAAATAATTCATCTTGTGACTCAACACGATCTAAATATTCATCTTGTTCATAAGTCATTTTATTAGAAGAATACTTTTTATTTAAAGGAACATAAGATAAAACAACTCTAACATCTTCTCTAGAAATTAAACCATCATGATCAAAATCATAAAATTTAAAAATGAATTTATAAAGAGAAGTAAAATCACCTGAAAATAATATTTTCATTCCTCCTATAAATTCAGCTGGGTCTAAAAAATTATTTTGATTTTTATCAAAAACTGAAAATAATCTTTCACAAATTATTCCTGGTAATTCATAATAATGACTAAATGTTAATTTTTCTATTCCTTTTGCTGGTTCTGAGGAACGACGTGCTAAATCGCCCCATATTCCTATTAAATAATTTTGAAATGTATTCATGTCGTTTACTTGAAAATCTTTTAAAATTTCATTCAAGTCAATTTTCTCAATTTCTAATGGTTTTTCCATTTTTTAAGTAAAAATATATGACATTTTTTTAATTTTTATTTTTTTTTATTATTATTTTCATGTATTTTTTATAATTAATATTTATTATAAATTTTTTTTATTGTTTTTATATAATTTTTTCTTATTGTTTTAAATTATTTAGGGATTTGGGGATGGGGATTGGGGATTG
>Ga0256407_10008641_pt1 | contig 14852 bp, 7 predicted proteins | sample RumenRJG_04DNA_FD_193489 | JGI IMG/M metagenome (GOLD analysis project Ga0256407, IMG submission 193489) | Bovine rumen microbial communities from Lethbridge, Alberta, Canada - RJG_04 | ecosystem: Host-associated > Mammals > Digestive system > Stomach > Rumen | place: Canada: Alberta | collected... | reverse complement strand
GATACATCTTGTCGAGCGCCATCACCTCGCTCATCCAGGCATCCACCACGGGGTCTATCAAACCCTTTCCGCTGGCGAAGTCTCCGGCGATGTAGCTGATCAGGTTCAGTCCCTTCTTCTGACCGTGAACATCGAGCTTCACACCCGTTGCCAACACTCCGATACAAGGGCAGATAGCCGTCACAATGGGCATCGTCAGCTGAGGACCAACAGCATCGATACTCTCGCGAACACCCATAGGCATTTTACGAGTTGACAGTTGAGAGTTGACAGTTGATAGTTGCTCGTCGTCCTCAACCTCTTCCTTCAGACTTCTTCCATCAGCCATCTGCAACGCATTCAGCACATTCCGCAGTCGAATGGGGAAGCCGTTGAACTCCGAACTCAGCGCACTCTTGATCTTCGCCCGCTTCTCTTCCAACGGAAAGCCGTCGTAGCAGGGAATCACCTGGTCGAGCCACTCAAACGAGCGTCCGCAGATGTGCCGAAGGTCGCAGGCCAACTGATAGGTCAGCGTGTCGCGGTCGCCCTGCGTGGGCTCAAAGCCGCGATTGTTCACCTCCCAGTACTTCGCGATGATGTCGGTGAAGGGGATGCCGTGATAGTTGTCAGGATAAGAACACGAAGATTCTTTTTTATTTGAACACGGATTGCTCGGATTGGACGGATTCTTTTCTTTATCCGTTTTATCCGTAAGATCCGTGTTCGACAAAATCTCCGCTTCGCTATTATCAAACAGCTCATCGTCCAAATAAATCAGATCCTCTCCGCTTGCCGTTGTCGTGAAGAACACCCGTGTGATGTCCTTCGCCTTATCGTCGAACTTCACCCCTAAGAGCTCGCTTGCCCACTTCAGGTTCTCCTCTTGCGAGAGTTCCGGACGGCGCTTGAACACCAAGTGGTAGCCCTTCGTTGCCGAATGCTCAAACATCTGCAGACCCAGTTCCTCCTTCTTGCCCAGCACCAGTTCGGGCACACCCTGCATGCGCTCCTTCAGCCAAGCTTCCTTCTCTTCGGCTGAGAGTTCATCAGGTGCCACGAAATCGATGTCCATGCCTACTGTCATGCTCATCCGTTTCGAGCCCTTCAGCGAACCGTCCTCGTTGGGCAAACATGAGTAGTTCATCTGCAAGAGCTTGTGCTTCAAGCCCTCATTTCCACTGCGTATGGCAGCCACCAGCGACTTCTGCTCGCCACCGTTGCGCAAACTCAGATACTCCTCTCGGTTGTGGATGGGGCGCATCATCTTCGCCCCATCCTTGTAGTAAATCATGTGTACACTCATGGTAATCAGAAATTGAAATGAAGTTGAACATTAGCTTTCACCTCTCTTGGCATCTTGCGGACGGCCATGTTGAGGAAGTCTATCCCCTCCTGCGTCCAGACCAGGTAGCGCTTCATGCGAGCCTTACCCTTGAGACTGTAGCAGAAGAAACTGCGCGTCTCGGTCAGCCCGCGTCCTTGCAGTTCGTCGCTCAGCTGCCAGCGCCCTCCCCTGCGGTGCTGGATGCCCATGCCTGCCAGCAGATTGTTGAACGAGAGCACATCCATGCCCCACGATGCAGCCACCTGTGTCGCCGTCAGGCAATATTCACTCTTGCTGTTGAGCAGTTGCAGGGTGCGGCCAACGATTTCGTGCGCGCGCTCCACGATTTCCTCCTCCGAGAGCATGTTGCCATTGGCATCCTTGGTGGGGATGTAGCCGCCTGTCATGCGAATCTGAGGCAGAACCTCGCTCGTCACCCAGCGCTTGAACGCCTTCGCCTGTGGTAGCTTCGAAGAAAGGATGAGGGAGTAAAGACCCGACTCGTTAATGAACACTGCTTTCTGGATTCTTCCGATGGAGTCACGAATCGTTACCCCATCCCTTTTATCCTCTTCATCTACATGATCTTGCAGAGCTTTACGGGTATTGCTGTAGCCCAGTGCTGAAGCTACATCCTTACCGACGAACATGATTTGGTTTTTTTCTTGGCAAGTACGAATCTCGCCGAAGACTTCATTTTTGAAGATTTGAATCCCCGTAGGATTCTGTGATTTGAAATTTTTCATAATCAGGTGTATTTAGCGAGGAAGAAGCTTCTGAAACGCTGGCCAGCTTATCTCATGAGATTCCTTACGCTCACTTCACCCGACATCCCGCTGCCTTTTCAGCGGGGGTTAAATTGTTATTGATGTTTGTTGTTGTGTGTCTTTATGGATTAGAATTATAAAGGTACGCATGTGGGCGTGCATGTGTGTGTCGCGTGTGTTGTTCCAAAATGTCAAAGAGCACCGTCGAGAAGTCGTTTCCAACTTTCGACGGTGCAAAGTTACAGCAAGTGAAAAGAGTGTAAAAAAATAAAAGTCAGCAGACAAATATTAATTATTTATCAACTGACTTTCAGTGAGTTACTTTTCTTAAAATAAAGAAAAATAAAATCAGATGTGCTTTTTTATTAGCTCCTTGATGGCTTTGACTTCTTCGCGGGTCAGCTCAGAGTCGGAAGAGTCGTAATTTGCATAGTTATTAATATAGGTATAGTGCGTCTTACCTGTGTATATAAGTGCATCGGCTTGCTTGGGATTCACATCATAAACTCCTTCACCGCACAGCAGACCCACAAGATTACATGTCAGTTTCTGGTTGTAACCTCCCTTGAACGTGTTTGGCGACACCTGCTTTAGTTTCTTCTGCAAATCGCTAACCATCAGGATTCCGTCCAACAACTCATCGTAGTTTTCAGAAAAGTCGGACACCACATGTTCGCGAAGCGGCTCCAAGTCGGTCAGCATACCTGTCAGACACTCCTCCAAATCGCGGTCGCGATTGGCTTTCTTCAACTGGTCAAGGTCTTGGTATATAAGCCCAAGTGTTGTCTCGAAACGGAAATAGTGACCATAACGGGCTGGGCTATAGTTATCGCGATTTTCGTACAGATAGTTACCGATAGCCTCCTTGTTGTCAAACTCGAAGCGGCCCATACGCAAATCAACCATATCGCGCAACAGTGCATAGCGTAAAATCTGCACTTCGCTCATGCTGTCCACTTCCAACCCAAGCTGCTCCAACTCTTTTCTGGCTTTCGTGCGTTTCGACCTGGGTATCTCGTAATAGTCATCACGCAGAAACTGAGTATCGAGCAGACTCTTTAACATCAGTCCGACGCGTTCCGTCAAATCCTCTTCCGTCACACCTCCGCTGTGCCGCTTAGTCCAAATGGTGTGATCCTGTCGGGCTTGCTGAATCGTGTCTTGCTGCTGGGCAAGAATGGTGTCGTAGTAGTCGCCGCCTGGCACAGCCGTCAGTTTCACCTCAACCTGACGTGTAGTCATGTCGAGCTTGATGTAGTCAATATGGCGACCGCCTGTCTCAAATGCAGCCGCACGACTGAATATTTCCTCTAACAAATCGCTCATGATGCACTACCTGTATATTCAAAGTAAATGTAGAGCGAACGATAGTTCTCGTCTGGCTCCGTTTCCGTGTTCACCTCGAAATGCGAGAAGTCAAATATCACTTCACCGTCCGACATTGGGTCACGCTTATAACTGGCAAAATAACCGGGTGATATCTCGCCTTTAACGACATCTGCCATTACTTGTTTTTCCAGCTCCGCCAATATTTCGTATGGACCTAAATAGAAGTCGTAGTCACTAAGCGTAAACATTTCAAGGAAATACTTCAGGTTGCTCACCATCAGTATCGTGGCACCGCGCTTGCCGGGCAATCCCTTCGGCAGTACTATTGACACCGAAGTATCATCACCCCATTCATAATGGGTGGTTTCCTCTCTGTATTCAGGATTCTCTATTATCATTTCTCTGTCGATTTATATTTCTTATTCAATCCATAGCCCCTCGTTGAGGGATCTGCTAATTCAAACATGTTTTCTTGTGGAGCAAACGGGTCGAGGTCAGCCTTGTACCGGTAGCTAAGCTGTTGCTTCAGGCTTTCTTTTTGAGCCTCCACCTGATTATCCTTCAACATCTCGTTCGAAACAAACGTGGTAAAGTTGAAGTATCGACGGTTGGCACCCGATAACCCCAACGAGATGCCATTACGCGAATAGGTTATCAGGTTCTTGAAGCCAGCCTGACGATTGTATGCTTCGTTTTCCTCGAAAACCATGCGGTCGTCATCGTCGAGTTTTACATTCAAGTCAGTTATGGTCTCATCCATCGCATTGTGGTGTTCCCTCAAAACCATCTTCACAAGATTGGGGAAGTCGGGTTGCGACAACCCTCTGGCCTCAACAAAACGCTTACGGAACTGGTTGAAATAATGCGGAGGGAACTCGTCACACATGATAGTATCTTCGTTGTGTGCATTAAACAAGTAGATGCCCACACCGTTGTTACTTTCAAGTTTTGCGTGGGAGACAACATAAGTTTGGTAGCCCAGCACGGTGACTATTTCCTTTTTCAGTATAGCCTTGCTCTCTGCCTTCACGATGACCGTCCACTTTCCCATACCTTCAAACGTCCGTTCGAAAGTATAGAAGGTAGGGAACACCTTCGTCTTGAACACAATCTTATGATTGCGGTTCATCCAGTCCATAGCGGCCTCGTGCAGCAGCGGCTTCATTTTCTCCATCTGCTTCACCTTCTCCTCTGGTGTCATTGTGGGGAGTATCATACTTTTCTTCTTACTATTTTTACTATATGAATAATATGTCGCACATTCCAGTTATTTTTTCCACTTTGACAATATAATAGTGAGAGTTTCCAAATCAGGTATGAGCACATTACGTGCTTTTGATCCATTGGCTCCACCTACAACTCCTACTAACTCAAGTTGGTTCGAAATTCATCTGTATGTATTATTATAATTCGCCACAAAGTTACAACATAATCCTCACGCCACCAAACATCATGAGAAATATTGTCAACGCTTTCAGGAAAATGTCAACCAAAATCAGGAAAAGACATACAAACCCGGTCATTTGGTCAAGGTCATTTTGGTCAAAATCAATTTCGGGAACGCGGTCATTGATCACTATATATAAATATAAAATATTTATATTATAGTGGCGGATTTTGACTAGTCCGATTTCGATTTTGACAAATGACCAAATGACCAAATGACCACACAACTGGTGGTGGGGTGCCAGATGTCATGAAAAAAAATTGAAAAAACTGAATTTTTTTCGCCAAACATTCGTAGACCGCAATGTGGATGTTGTATCTTTGCATCGTCAAATCTGAGAGAAGAAATAGCGCGCTAACTAAAGAAAAAAATTTCCCCAGTTGACCCACAAAAAAACTAACAAACTAACAAACAAACCAACAAACTAACTAACTAACAAACTAACAAACTAACTACTATGGCACTGAAAGTAAAAGCGAAAGAACAACTGATCAAGGTGGGCAAGTATGCGGAAACCTACCGCTACGTGATGATGCCCGAACTCTACACCGCCCTCGCACAGGACAAGGTCATCAAGGAGGCAGCCCTCCGCTCGGGAGTGAGCCGCGGCGTGATGCAGGCCTGCTGGGATGCAGCCGGCGAGGTGATCAAGGCATGGGCGACGGAAGGTCACTCGGTGGCACTGCCCGGACTCGGCACCATGCGATTCGGCCTGCGCGCCAAGTCGGTGGACGACGTGAATAAGGTGAAGGCAGGACTCATCACCAGCCGCCGCATCATCTTCACCCCCGACGTTGACCTGAAGGAGGAGCTCGCCAAGACCGCCGTCAACATCACCTGCTACGACCGCGACGGCAAGGAAGTGAAGCGTGTGACCTCCACCGACGAGGGCAACGTGGAAGACAACGAAGGCGAGAACGGTGGCGAAAACACTGGTGACAACAACGGCGACAACAACGGTGGTGACAACGGTGGCGGCAACAACGGCGACAACAATGGTGGCGGCAACGGCCAGCTGATCGACGACGGAGAGTAAAGACCCTCTCCCCAGCCCTCCCCCGTAAAAGGGGAGGGAGCCCTTCGGGGTGCGCCTAACGAGAACTCAAACCAAGTATTAACCTTAACACAAAATGCCCTACAAACCGGACGGCTCTCCCCCTCCACGGGGGAGATGTCCGAAGGACAGAGAGGGTCTGCTTATCAATCATGAAGAACAAGGATCTATGGCGGAACATCATCCAGGTGGTGGTGTCCATCCTCACGGCAGCGTTGACTGCTCTGGGAACTACGAGCTGCATGAAACTGGTCAGTTGACAGTTGACAATTGACAGTTGACAGTTGAAAATTGAAAATTAGGCTATCGCCCAGCGCGTGGGCTGGAAATGAGAAGGGGAAGGTTGCAGATTGCAGCCTTCCCCTTTCTGAAAAAACGAGGGAAGGGGGTGCAAAAACCACAAAATTTGTTGAAAAATTCACAAAAAATACACTTTAAGGTGCTTAATGTTTGTTAATTTAGAAAAAAATACCTTACTTTGTCTGCAAAACGAATTTAATATATGCAGACACGATTCAAGAAAAACGCAAAGATATTTGACATTGGCATCACCGTGGTGGCTGCCATCGTCTCGGTGGGTGTGATGCTTTATGCGATTGGTCACTATGGCTTGCAGGAAGCATGGCCCGAATTGGTGCTCAACCTGTTCTACATCGCCTGTCTGGTGATGATCGGGATGTATTTCTTCAACTACCGCATCACCACCCAGCAGTTCAACTACTGGTGTTCCATCTGTGTGGGCATGACGGTGCTGTTGCGCGACATCCTCTTCCCGCCGCCCTTGGCTTTTTTCTCTCTTCACTTGATATGTCTCGTCCTCTCGGTGCTGCTGCTCTGCATGCTTACATTCTTCTATGCGCGCAAGAATTGGCAGAGCTACACCAAGCGCAACCTGTGGGTTATCTGCATCATCGACATACTCATCGCCACACTCTACAACTACGACATCTATATTGAACCTATCAACGAATACACCAACTACTCGTTGACCGAAATCTGGATACGCCCCACCATCACCTACGCGCTGGTGGCATGTTTCGTGACTGAGAGGGAAAGTGATACTTGATGACAATCAATACTAACAAAAAAATTAATCATACAAAATCCAAAACTATGAAACAAAGGAAAAACATTTGGCGAGAACGGCCGTGGCTACTATTAGCGGCGCTCTTCGCATGGCTGCTGCCACAGACGGCGGCGGCGGATCTCTCGTATGAGGACGATCCGGACAACTACTCGGTGGAGCTGGGCGGATCGAATGTCATCTGGTTCACGGCTCCGTGCTATGACACGAGCGGTGCGGACACGTGGATCCAAGTCGGTAACCTCCGGGTGTCGGTAGATGGTGCTTCCCCAGTGACCATCTTCACATGGAAGTCTGAAACGAACATCGACAACGACAACACCACGTTGAAGGTGAACTTCAGTACCACTGCCGACGGTTTCTTCGACATTACGCTGGGTAATTCGAGAAACACCTTCCGTCTGACGAAGAACAACGGCGGAGATCAATCCGTGGTGCGCAACAGCGACGGCAAGACCTTCGGGTTCAGTGCCGAGTGGGCGGTGCCCTACAACCTGCTTGGCAAGAGCCTGAGGTTCAGCTGGCAGGTCACTCGTAACGGTAACTCGGCCACCGTCCTTGAAAGGGAGGTGCCAGGCCTCCAGGCGAAAGAGATCAGCATGCCTGCGGCAAGTGCCAAGCTGGAACCTTTCGTCTCGCTGCCCATGCTGAGCGCGAACAACCCGGGCAAACTGGAAGTACCCTGGTTCCTGGCTTCCGACAGCATTGTCAGTGCCCACTACGAGTACACTGACGATACCGGCAAGCGTCATGAGGAGAAGATTGAGAACGTGAAGAGCAGTTCCATCCTGCTCGATGCCGGTGTGCCCTACCGTAACTTCCGCGTCGTTTGCAGCTACAAGGAGCCGACCGACAAGGGGTCTTACCTCATAGAGAACCAAGGGTCTGCGGTGCAGAACATCCCCGTGATTCACGTCCCCGTCGGACTGACCGCCCGCCAATTGGACGGTCAGGACCTGAAGGTGGAAGTGAAGTGGAACATAACCTATCCGGACGATGAAGACCTGACGCCCACCGACTTCTTCGAGGTGCAGCGTTCGATTACCGGTGAGGAGAAGGACTTCGTCACCATACAACAGTTGCCTTACATCGCTGTCAGCAAGCAGACGACCTATACCTTCGTTGACAACACGCTGATGGATGACATCACGCCTGACATGCTGGTGAATGGCGGTACGCTCGACAAGCTGACCTACCGTGTGCGCCGCACCATCACCAAAGACTGGAACTGGGCCAAGAACACTTGCTCGAGCACGAAGTGCGTTGTCGATAACCTGCACCTGCTGCGCATTGCCAACTATTCGGCGAAGTGGGAGGACGAGCGTGCCTACACCGTCCGCGTGTCGTGGAACTATGCCGACGAGCACGGTGCCGTATGGGACGACCGCGCCCAGATGGTGCTGCGTGTCATGTCGCGCAACAAGGCCGGTGCTGTGGTCGATAGCCTGATTTACAATCTCGACCAGAACGACCGCACACAACGCTACAAGATTGTGAACCTCACGCGCTCGTGCGTGAACTATGATATAGAGATGTATGTGGAGAAGGGCGAGTCGCCCATCAACGACCTAGACCAGGTGGAGAACTACTTCTTCGCCATCCACACGGCTCAAGACTGGACGACATTCCGCGACAAGGTGGAGGCTGCCAAGGGCCAGTACGACGTGAATGCCCGCCTCTATGCCGATATCAGTATTGAAAACTCCGTTGGATTGTACGAAACGTATCCATATCGCGGTACGTTCGACGGCAACGGTCATACGCTGAATGTTAATATTTCAGGTGGTTCCTTGAATTCTATTGCCATATTCCGCTTTGTTGATAATGCTACATTCAGCGACCTGCATATAACAGGAAACATCAATACCAACCAAATGTATGCAGGAAGTCTTATTGGCCGTATCCAGAACGGCCATTCGGTTATCATTGAGAATTGCCGATCGTCAATCACCCTCAACAATTCCATTAATGGCGACGCCACGATGGGCGGCTTTGTGGGTCTTGTAGGAGACAATGGCAGTGTTTCATTCCGTAACTGTAAGTTTGATGGTATTTTTGATGGAGCAAATTGTAGTCACATCGGCGGTTTCATTGGTTGTTGCCTTGAGAACACTACGGAAACCATTGAGAACTGTCTTTTCGCCCCTGCAAGCATTAATACCAAGTCCGATGGCTGCCAAACGTGGGTACGCAAGTACAATAGTAGTATATTGACGATTGTCAACAGCTATGCCACCCGTGATTTCACAGCATTGGTCGTCATCCGTACTGCCAATGACTGGACTTCATTCAGGGATATGGTGAAGAACGCCAAGGGTCAGTATGATGTGAATGCCATTCTCGCGGCCGATGTTAATGCCGGTACCATCATGGTCGGCTGGGAAACAGAAAACTACTATCGCGGCACTTTCGACGGCAACGGCCACACGCTGACTTTCAGCGTAAATGACCATGGCGCAGAATGTCTTGCTCCCTTCAGATATGTAGGCAATGCCACTATCCGCAACCTGCACACGGCAGGCACCATTAATAACAACCATAAGTTTACAGGCGGTCTCATTGGCCAAGTTCTTGCAGAAAGTACTGTCAACATTGAGAACTGCCATTCATCGATGACCCTTAACAGCGGTGTGAATGGTGATGCTACTAACGGTGGTTTCATAGGCGTTATACAAGCCACCAATTCCAAAGCCAGATTCACCAACTGTAAGTTTGATGGCAGCTTTGAGGGTACCAATTGCCACTCGAACGGTGGCTTCGTGGGCTGGTCCGACAGTCCTGTCACTATTGTGGACTGCCTCTTCATGCCCAACAAAGTCACTACCAATCCCGAAAGCAGTGAGACATGGGCACGCGGCGGAAACTGCACGACTACGAACAGCTATGCCACCAAAGAGTTCTGCCACGTCATCAACAACACCAGCGACTGGGAAGAGTTCAGAAATGCGGTGAGCAATCGTGGCAGTAAGTCCGTCAATGCTATTCTGAATGCTGACATCTCAGTAAATGCTGGTGTATCGACCTTCAAAGGTTTGTTCGATGGCAACGCCCATACACTGAACATCAGCGGTGGTCCCGTGTTCGGTAATGCCGTTGACTACACCATCAAGAATCTGCACGTCACGGGCAGCATCGGTGGCGACCAGCACATAGCAGGACTAGTGGGCGGCAGCTTTAACGCCAATATTCAGAGCTGCTGGGTATCGACCTCCATCCATTGCAACACAACCCATGCCGGCGGCTTCATTGGCCATGCACAAGATTCACCGCACACCATCAACAACTGTCTGTTCGACGGTGCCATTAGCGCTAAAAACGATGGAAAGGTTGATGGAACAGCCTACGTCGGAGCATTCATCGGCTGGGGAGGCGGTGCAGATAACTACGTAACCAATTGCTTGGATGACGGAAATTATTACTACGTTAATCACGCTGGATTCTGCTATAAGGGGAATGGCGATGCATGGGGTAATACCGGTAACAGCAAAAATAACTACACCTACAAAGGTGTAAGCTGGAACGAAGTCAATTACGCTGGCATCAGCCATAGCAATCCGCAGAAAGTGGTCGATAAACTGGGCGCTGACAACTGGTATGTGAGTGGCGAAAACGCTCTGCCAAAGATGAGCAGACGCGAATTGTGGAACAACGTTGGCTCGCTGTCAGCAAACGATCTGGCCAAGAATCTGGGTCCTGAGTGGAAGGTGGATGGCAACAAAGTGGTGCCTGTGATGGGCAGTAGCATGATTGGTGCCACTGAGGCAGAATTTGCACAGTATTTCACCTACGGCTGGACGAAGGAGGGCGACAACCTCGTTCCTGAAACCACGACGGTTGAGGAACCCGTTTACGCCGACATCGTGCCTCCAACGCTGCCCAACTTTTACCACAAGAACACGGGTACGATAGACAAGACACTGGTGACGACGACGCGCCAGAGCAGCGTGCTGCTGGCCTGGAACACCGACAACAACCCTATCGACTACTTCACCGTGATGCGCCGCGTGAAGGGTCAGGGCGACGATGCTTGGAAAGAGATTGCCACCTTCTTGGATGATATGAGCTATGAGGACACCAGCGTGTCGCCTCTGGCTACCTACGAATACAAGGTGCTCGGCGTGAATGACTGCGAGGGCCGTGACTCGACCGCGACCGAAGTGAAGGTGGGCGAGTGCAAGCACACGGGCCGCGTGGATGGCTATGTGCGCTTCAACGACGGCACCAGTGCTGCTGGCATTCAGGTGGACATCAAATATAAAGGTAAAAAGGTGATGAGCGTCTTCACTGACGATAGCGGTCACTTCGTGGCCGACGAACTGTCGTACCAGGGCGGTACGAGCGTCACTTACGATGTGAGTGCCGTGGGCAAGCACGGCGAAGATTTCTCGCCAAAGGGCTTCAGCGTAACCTTCGATGCCCATAGCAACGACGAGACGCTGCGCGAAATCTCCATCCTGAACGGCAAGCGCTTCTCGGGCTACGTGATGTACGACGGCACGAGCATCCCCGTGAAGGGTGCCAACTTCAAGGTGAACGGCAAGAAGGTTTACAACACGAAGGGCAAGCTCTTAGAGACAGAGTACGACGGCTCGTTCTCCTTCCGCGTGCTGCCCGGCAACGACACCATCCAGGTGGTGATGGACGGCCACAACTTTACTAATGACGGCTACTTCAAGGGCGCCACTGGCCACAACTTCACCGACGATGTGGCTGGCATCTACTTCTACGACGCCACGAAGGTGAAGCTCGCTGGCCGCGTGGTCGGCGGCGAGGAGCAGGGACAGAAGCCTTTGGGCAACAACCTCTCGACAAACAACCTGGGCGACTCGCTGACCATCGTGCTCACCTTGGAGGGCGACAACACGTCGTGGTTGGTCTATGACAACCTGAACCCGAACAAGACGGAGCGTGAGGAGGTGGTGCGCCACCAGCGCAACGGCAACAAGCACTTCACGTCGGTGAAGACCCAGCGCAAGCGCATGACCGTATGGCCCGACCCGACAACGGGCGAGTACGAACTGCTGCTGCCACCAGTACGCTGGAAGGTGCAGCAAGTGTATTGCACAGGCTATCCCACGCTGTTCCAGGAGGGACAGGTGAGCGAGGTCATCGACCTGACCGACTGCCTCACCCCGAACACCACTACCTACGCGGGCAGCTACAAGGACGTTGACACCATTACGGTGAAAGACCCCAAGCTAACTTACAACGCCATCTACAATCGCATCTATCGTGCACCGGTGGAGGTGACCTACAAGCAGTTGGGCTACGACAATTTCGACTATTTCGGCGACAAGAACTACTACGCCAGCGAACTGACGGGCGAGACGGTGGAGGTGCCTCTGGCATTCCCGAACCCCGCCGATACGACGAAGGCCATCTACAGCTTCACGTACCCCGTGTTCAGCATTGATCGCAAATATACCATCGAGTTGCAGGTGGGCGAGAACTATCTTTACAACAACGACCCAGCCGGGAAGGTTGACATCGTCCGACTGGGCGGCGGCATGGCCATGATGCAGAATGGCATGAAGCCTGGTTCATACGATGAACCGGTGATGATCGACAGCCTCGGACGGGCACGCTTCACCGTACAGGCCAGCCAGACCACCAACATGAAAAAATCGCTGAAGACGGTGACCTTCACCGTGATGCGCGACGGAACCTTCCTTGAGGCTAAGCCCCTGCAGGGCTATGTGCTCAATATGTTCCCCGTTGGCGAGAGCACAGAACTTCTGACCGATGGTCAGCCTCTGCTGTTCGATATCCTGCGTGACCCGCCTGGATCCTACAGTTCGAACACGCTGGCCAAGGGCGCTACACTGAACTATTCGTACATGATGAACCTGACGCTGATGGCAGGTATCATGATTACCTACAAGGATGGTAAGAAACTGCAAACTTTGTCTGCCACCGTGGTGGCACCTCAAGGTTCAGGTACCGCTGTCGGTCCCATCAGTGCCGGAGAAACACAGGAGGGATCTATTGACCAATTTATTTACACAGCACAGGGCAGCAAGGCCTTCTCTTACACCATGGCCATCGGCAACAACATCAGCACCAGCGGCGACCCGTCGATGGTGGGTGCCGACGCCGACCTCTATATCGGTGCGGTGCAGAACGTTGTGGTGACGCCGATGTCCACCGTCCGCGCCGTGAACAAAAAGATGTTTGACGAGATAGCCGGCCGCCAGGGTGGCATCAACAAGGCATCTGAGATGACCAAGGACATCGACTATGGAACGGTGGTGAAGATTGCCGAGGGCGTTGATGCCAAGGGTGACAGCATCTACCTGATACGCGACGTGGCACTGGGCTATGGTCCGAAGATTCAGTCGCAGTTCATCTACTCGCAGAAGCAAATCCTGACGCAGATTATCCCCAACAAGGCGAAGGAGATTGTCGATATGATGTTCTGTGGCACCAAGGACGAGGCGCAGGCGATAGCCGACAGGACTGGCAAGCCTGTCTATTGGTCGCTGCGCGAACCTAAGGACTCGATGTTTGCCGTGGTGAACAAGCAATTGTCCGACCGTGCCTACAACTACAACATCGACAAAGCCGAAAAGGGCATCAACTACATGGTGGTGATACCTAATGGCACATCGCCGGATCAGTTCAACGATGAGGTGACAGAGAAGTACCAGATCATCAAGGCCTGGACGGAGATGATAGCCCAGAACGAGTTTGAGAAACTGCAAGCCAGCGACCTGCTGACCAACTATGACATAGCTGGTGCTCAAGGCGTGAACTACAGCGAGACCTTCGACAGTAACTTCTCTAACTCATGGACGCACCACTTCCCCGTTGCCACCGAGGTTGACTACTTCGGCCCCGGCATCAGTTATGTCACTTCGGCCTTCTCTATTGGTGCTACCATTGTGAGCAGTATCCTTGCTACAATGGAAGAGATGAAATATTGGAAAAGCCCTGGAGTGGCTACCTCCAAGGTGGATATTAGCAAGGACGATGGATGGAATGCGTCGCTTGATTTCGCTGGCAAACTGAGCCAGTGGACCATTACCCCTGTGGCCTTATACCAGACGGTAGGTGCCAATTCTGAGGCTAAGGCGTTCAACCGTACGGAGAGCTTCACCATTGCCACCGACCCGATGAGCCGTCTGAGTGTGGATGTCTATCGCGTGAAGCCCCTGTATGAGTATGATAAGTCCGGGTCGTTAGTCCATAACATGATCAATCCACGGTATATCGCTAACGATTCCGTAGGTGTTACCAACATCTTTACGAACTACCAATTCGAGAAGATGACCGATTTGGTGACAGATTTCGTGGGTAAGGAGGCTCGCGAAGATGGCCTCACAGGACCACGCGGCTTCGTCTTCCGCACCCGTGGCGGTGCTACCCAGAATCCGTGGGAAGACCAACGCACGACGAAGTTCTATGAAACGGGTCGGGAACTTGATGCCCGCACGCTGAAGATTGTGAACCCGAAGATTCGCTTAGACAAGCAGGATGTGAGTGGCGTGTCCATCAACGATGCAGCCCACTTCAAGGTGTATGTGAGCAACGAGAGCGAGAAGCCCGAGGCTACCGAGGGTCTGACCGTCCTGCAACTATTTGCTGTTGACCAGGCGAACACCAACGGTGCCAAGATTAGTGTCAACGGACAGCCGCTGACCACCGGTGGCATGACCATATCGGTGGTGCCGGGCTCGGAAACGGAACTCGACATGGAGGTTCGTGCCGGCCAGGGTTTCGAATTCGATGGCTTGACCATAGGCGTGATGTCGCCTACCGACGCTGTCAATACCAAGGAACTCGTCTCGTTCAATGTTCACTACCTGCATGAGGCAGGAGGCTTGGCCATTGCCGTGCCGGGTGACAAGTGGGTGCTGAACACCAAT
>Ga0256407_10008640_pt1 | contig 14853 bp, 11 predicted proteins | sample RumenRJG_04DNA_FD_193489 | JGI IMG/M metagenome (GOLD analysis project Ga0256407, IMG submission 193489) | Bovine rumen microbial communities from Lethbridge, Alberta, Canada - RJG_04 | ecosystem: Host-associated > Mammals > Digestive system > Stomach > Rumen | place: Canada: Alberta... | reverse complement strand
CCCAATCGGTCGCCCATATATGATTCTGCCTTGTAGGCAATCTCGAATCTGCGAATGTGCTGTTGCTCATACCTCTCGCGTGGGAAGAGGTCCAAGATGTGCTCTATGTACTTAATGCTGTTGATGTGTCCGTTAATGTCCACATCGCTGTAATACGTATCTATGGTACGTACCAATTGAGCATCCCTAAAACGGAATCTTCCGTGTCCGGCTATAGGGCAGATATCCTCCTCGGGCTCCACCACATAGTTCAAGATATCGCCGTCATAAAGGCTCAGCAAATCGCAGGGCTTACGCGTATCCATATCTATCATGGCCCAAACACTACGGGCATAGCCGTAAGCAGTTCCATCGGGTCTGAGAATAGCGAAGTTACGGTTGGTGAACAACTTCATCACGCTCTCGACCCACGTTTTCACCTCGGCATGCTCATACTGACGGGGCAATTCCTCCATCTCTATGCTGAGTCGGCTCAGTACCCATGTATAATGGTTCTCGTTGAGCGCTCCTATCCCCCACCCTCTTCTCTGGCTGTGGTTACCTGCCGCATTCAGAAGGTGATTGCCTAAGATGCCCATGAAGATGCGACCGGTAAAGTCAACATGGAAGGGCTCTACGTATATGGGATAAGATTCTATTTTCTCCAGCACGTTCATCTTTTATGCATTATCTCTTTCTTCCTCGCGCTTTGCAATATACTGGTCGAGGCGCTCTACACACGATTTGGTGATAGCAATACGTCCGGAACGGACGAACTGGAGAACACAGCCCAAATCATCCAGACACTTGAAATGCTCCAGCACATCGCTGGTGACACCCGTCTTCTCTACTGTTGTGTAAGTAGGGTTCACCTCTACGATACGGGCATCAAACCTACGTACTATACGGGAAATCTCGGGATTTGCCAATACAATAGGCGTAGAGAGCTTCAGCAACGAGGTCTCGAGAATGAATATCTCGTCCTCCAGGAAACAGTTGGCCTGCAACACATCTATCTTCTTCTCGATTTGCTTGCATAGCATCTCGGCCATTTCCTGCTTGCAGAAACAGGTAATAGTGTATTTGTGAACACCCGGAGTACTTGACGAACACACATTCAGCGATTCGATGTTCACCTGACGGCGCGTAAAGACGGCTGTAATCTGGTTCAGCACACCGGCGTAGTTCTCGGAATATATAATCAGCGTATAAAGGGTAAGTCCTTTGTGGTTAAGCAGAGAACCTTCCTTACCTGCTGTTGAACGACGTGCTACGGCATTACGGCTGAATGTCTCGTACTGTCCGTCGCTCTTTACATCATCTGCCAAAGTGGCCTGACGCTGACGAGCCAGATTCTTCTCGTATGAATCGCGGTCGATAGAGGCTGCGGCTCTGACTGCGGCATCAAAGGATTCCGTTACATTCGCCTCGTCACACTTCCCGCATGTATTGCAATCGCCGCATTCAGCAGCGCCATAGCGGCCCCTCTCTAACTCCCCCAAAGGGGAGGACTTTATATCTTTCTTATTTGATTTCATAATACTCTATTTAATCCGTCTCCTCCCTCCCATTTGGGGGAGGGTTGGGGAGAGGGGCATTATTTCACCTCTAACAACATTTCATCTACATTACCTCCCGGAGGTGTCATAGGCAACACATTGTCCTCCTCCTTTACGGCACACTGCAGGATGTACGGACCATCTGTGCTCAGCATCTCGCTGATGGCAGCATCCAGGTCCTTTCTGTCGATGACCGTCTTACAGGGAATACCGTAACCCGCGGCAATCTTCTCGTAATCAGGATTCAGCATGGGAGTGAAAGAATAACGCTTGTTGAAGAACATATACTGCCACTGACGAACGTTACCTAAGTAATTGTTGTTCAGCAGAATCATCTTAACAGGGCAGCGCTGTTCCATGATAGTACCCAGTTCCTGAATGGTCATCTGGAATCCACCGTCGCCGCAGAACATACAAACCGTTCTGTCGGGAGCACCAAAGGTAGCACCTATGGCAGCAGGAATACCAAAGCCCATAGTTCCACAACCACCGCTTGTAACTACAGAACGGGGTTTGGTGAAATTAAAGTATCGGCAGCCGAACATTTGGTTCTGCCCCACATCGGTTACCATAATGGCCTCGCTGTTGGCAGCATCGCTTACCTTGCGTACTATCTCGCCCATCAAGAGCGGACCTTCAGTTGGATGCAAGGCAGGTTCTATTACCTTATTATATTCTTTCTCGTCGTAAGGCTTAAAACCTTCTATCCATGACTTATGAGTAGTTTTTTCAACATATTTAGTGATAGCAGGGAGCGTCTGTTTGCAGTCGCCCAGAACAGGCAGATCTACCTTCACATTCTTATCCACCTCGCTGGGATCAATCTCCAGATGGATAATCTTTGCCTGCTTGGCATAGTTCTTCAGGTTACCCGTCACGCGGTCGTCAAAACGCATACCAACGGCAATCAGCAAGTCGCACTGATTGGTCATTACGTTGGGAGCCAAATTACCATGCATACCCAAACGTCCCATATTCAGCGGATGGTCTGATGGGACAGCAGAAAGACCGAGGAAAGTTGTTGCGAAAGGTATCTGGGCCTTCTCGCAAAGTGCCAACAGTTCCTTACGTGCATCGGCCAACTCCACGCCTTGCCCCACAAGCATGAAAGGCTTCACACTTTCGTTTATCATCTCGGCAGCCTTTTCTACAGCTCCTTCAGCGGGCTGTGGATTGGGGTTATAGCTGCGGATGAAGTCGATGGCCTGGGGCTGGTATTCTATCATCGCCGTCTGGGCATTCTTGGTAAAGTCCAAAACCACAGGACCGGGACGACCGCTACTGGCAATGAAGAAGGCACGGGCCACAGCCCAGGCAATATCCTCGGCGCGACGGATTTGATAGTTCCACTTGGTGATAGGTTGTGTTACACCTACTACGTCCACTTCCTGAAAGGCATCTGTACCCAGCATAGCAGCACCCACCTGTCCGCAGATAACAACCAGAGGAGTAGAATCCATCAGGGCGTCAGCCACACCTGTAATGGTATTCATGGCACCAGGACCGCTGGTTACGATGGCACATCCCACTTTGCCGCTCACACGGGCATAGCCCTGAGCAGCATGTACGGCAGCCTGTTCGTGGCGCACCAAGATATGATGTAATTTGTCTTTATGATCATAGAGTGCATCGTAAGTAGGCATGATAGCACCTCCAGGATAACCAAAGAGTACATCCACTCCCTGATTCTCCAGACTGCGCATCATTGCCTCTGCACCAGAAATAAGAGAACCCTGAGGACCCTCCCCCTGTCCCCTCCCTCTATGGAGGGGAGTTGTATTTTGTTTTTCTAATCTCATTGCTTTATATATTCTCAAAATTCAGTCCTCCCCCAAGGGGGAGTTAGAGGGGGTTTTTATATTCTAACCCCTCCTTTATCTGCACTGCTTACACTCTTTGCATAATGTTGCAAGGCTTTACTAACCACTCTCTTACGCTTCAGCGGTTGCTGGGGGCGTGCAGCCAACTCTTCATCTGTAAGTTTCACGTTTATAGAACGAGAAGGAATATCAATAACAATGATATCGCCATCCTTAATCTTACCGATGTTACCGCCGCTGGCAGCCTCGGGAGAGATATGGCCGATAGAAAGTCCTGATGTTCCGCCAGAGAAACGTCCGTCGGTAATCAGCGCGCATTCCTTACCCATGTGCATACTCTTGATGTACGATGTGGGATAAAGCATTTCCTGCATACCGGGGCCGCCCTTGGGACCTTCGTGGGTAATAACCACACAGTCGCCCTTCTTTACCTTTCCGCCGAGAATACCCTCGCAGGCATCTTCCTGAGAGTCGAAACATACGGCAGGACCTTCGAAATGCCAAAGTTCAGGAGCTACACCGGCAGTTTTAACTACGCAGCCGTCTTGAGCAATATTACCAAACAGGACAGCCATTCCGCCGTCTTTTGTATAAGCGTGCTCTATGTCGCGAATACATCCGTTCTCGCGGTCTGTATCCAGTTCTTCCCAATATGTTTCCTGAGAACCCATTACATTTGAGAACTTTCCGCCGGGAGCACATCCGTAGATGTCGCCGACTTCCTTTGTTACAACGGCCATAGGGTTATTTGTCCATGTGCCGTCTGCATTCAGTTTCAGACCGGTAATAGAGTATTTCTGTATATCTTCACCCAGTGTAGCACCATTCACACGCTTGCAGGTGAGGTCGAGCAAGTTGCCCTTAGCCAATTCTCCTAAGATTCCCAATATACCACCTGCCCTATTCTCTTCCTGAATGCTGTATTTCTGCCAGTTAGGAGCCAGTTTGCAGAGGAAAGGAACCTTTCTGCTGAGCGCATCGATATCGCTCATTTTGAAATCCACCTCTGCCTCCTGCGCAACAGCCAACAGGTGGAGCACAGTATTGGTAGAAGCACCCATAGCGATGTCCAGCGTCATAGCATTCAGGAATGCAGCACGTGTAGCAATGCTTCTTGGCAGCACACTCTCATCGCCATCTTCGTAGTAAGCCAATGCATTCTTTACTATTATCTGTGCAGCCTTCTTGAAGAGGTTTATTCTGTTCTTATGTGTTGCCAATATAGAACCGTTTCCTGGCAGTGACAGTCCTATTGCCTCCGTCAGCGAGTTCATAGAGTTTGCAGTAAACATACCAGAGCAGGCGCCACATCCAGGGCAAGCCATACTCTCCACCTGTGCCAACTCTTCATCGGAAACGGTAGGATCGCCCCCCTTTATCATTGCCGTAATCAGGTCGGCATTCTCACCGTTCAGTTTGTGCGACTCCATAGGTCCGCCAGACACAAATACAGCAGGAATATTCAGTCGCATGGCAGCCATCAGCATACCTGGTGTTACCTTATCGCAGTTACTGATGCACACCATAGCATCGGCTTTGTGGGCATTCACCATATATTCTACAGAATCGGCAATAATGTCACGAGAGGGCAACGAGTACAACATACCGTCGTGCCCCATAGCAATACCGTCGTCCACGGCAATGGTATTGAACTCGGCAGCATAGCAGCCAAGTTTTTCTATCTCGGCTTTTACAATCTGACCTATCTCGTGCAGATGTGTATGACCTGGCACGAACTGTGTAAATGAGTTCACTACGGCTATAATAGGTTTGCCAAACTGCTCACGTTTCATACCGTTTGCCACCCACAAGGCGCGGGCTCCAGCCATTCGCCTTCCTTCTGTGCAAACAGCACTCCTCAGTTGATGTTTCATTTCTTATCCTCTTTACCTTATTATAAATGAGGGGGCAAAATTAGTCAAATTATTGCTCTTTTGCAACAATTTACAAGATATTTATGCTCATTTGATAGCAAATGAACATCAATTTGTGTAAAAACGAATCATTTAATCATGAAGATTCCTCGAACGAAGATAATCCAGCAGGAACTGCGGACGATCCGTCTGAATGATTCTGGCGCCCAGAACATCTATCAGATAGCCATAACCATTATCGAAATCCTGAAGGGATGCATCATCGTCGTGCCCGCCAGCCATAGTATCCCAAAGTGTATTATACCAGATAAGGGAACGCCCCTTCATGGAGTCTTTCAGTTTCTTGGGCAATGGGTTGGAATCCAGTTTATACAATAGTTCGAAAGCCACAGGATGCATATCGTCGATAAACTTCTCTATTTGTTCCTCAGCATTCTTATTGTCAAGATTCACGATAGGCATATAGATGACATCCTTCAGATAGTCGCCATACAGTTCCTTGACTTTTTCGGCCGAAGAAGTGCCCTTCATGACAATCTGCCTGGTGGTTCCTGTCTTCTTCATCAATTCATAAACCTGTTCGAAGTATCTGTCCGCTTTATCCAGGTTCAGCATCACCTTACCCTTGGCACGCAACAGAGCCTCTTCCAGCGTTGGAACATTATGAATGGTTCGGATAGAGCACCCGTTCTTCAGTTTTAGTGTCTTGATATAAGCCAGCGTAGTATCCGCTATCGCCCCTTTTCCGGTTGTTGTCCTGTTCAGTGTTGCATCATGCATCAGAATCAGCTGTCCGTCTTTTGTGCGCTGAACATCCAGTTCAACAATGTCAACTCCCATCTTTATGGCATTGTCGATAGCCTCTAAGGAGTTTTCCGGAAAGTTACGCCAGTCACCCCGATGCGAGGCAACGATTACTGAACTGTAATCACAATTCAACAGTTTTTCCCTAATCCGGGAAACCCGGTCCTGAGCAACTGCACTTATGGCAATCAGCGTCAACAACGATAATAATAATTTCTTCATGGTCTTTCACGACTGATTTAAATGCTACACTTTCGACTGCAAAGATAAGGAATAATTTCCAATACTTACAAAAAAACGGCACTCAAGTTTTGCATATTAAGAAGATGTGGGCGGAAAAACTCATTTCGCCCTTTTCACGATAAGTTTATCGGCACTCAGGTCCACCTCAAAAAGATGAGGCGTGCGAATAGTGCGGCCTTGGGCGTCCCTTTGGTGGTAGTGTACAGACATCATCCACTGACCGTCAAAACGCTGGAAGAGCATGGAATGACCATAACCTGGTGGAGTAATGGGCTCAGGTTCCTGCACCCACGGACCGTCCAGTGTACCGCTCTCTGAGTAGGCCACACCTTGGGTATAGACATCGAAGACCCATGAAGTCCAGAGCATGCCAAGACGCCCTGTGTCTGTACGAAAGAGATAAGGTCCATCGGTTACCTTGTTCCAAGTGATTTCGCCCTTGTCGTTCTTCTCTCGACTCCAGGGCGAATCGCTGGCTCGGAACAATACCTTTGGCTTGCCTATTGTGCCGCTGAGGTCGGGCTTTAACTCTATCTTCTCGATTGTCCCGTTCCAGTTTTGCAGCCACTCGCCGCAGAAGATCATATAGGGCTTTCCGTCGCTGTCTTTCCAATAAGTACCGTCGAGTGTTGGACGATTGGCCGGTAGATACGTAGCATCGCCAAAGGCTTTGTATGGTCCCATTGGATTATCGGCTCGGAGCACCTGCGAGGCGCGACGCTCGATGATGTTGCCACGCACGGTATCAATCTTCACTTCCTGATTGGTGAATGTGGCAAAATAATAATACCAACCATCACCCGTCTGGTGCAATTCAGCAGCCCAAATCATCGGTCGGGGTCCCATCCACGAATCGTGTTTGAATTCTGTCACACGCATTGGTCCTTCCCAAAGTTTCAGGTCAGCAGATCGCCACATCATGCCACCAGTACCTGTCATATAATACATCTTTGTCTTCTGATCAGCCAGAATCGCAGGGTCACTAAGACGAATGGAGTCCAGCGGCACATCCTTCCGTATATGCATGCCACGCTGGGCAGAAATCGTCAAAAGGAAGGTAGTTGCAAATATGCAGGTATAAAAAATCTTTTTCACCATATCTTTGTTCCTTATTTTATGCAAATATAGTAAGAATCTGAGAAAAATTACCATATCTGAATCCAAAATTAAATGTTTATATGTGATTTTGCGCTTTTTGATTCTTCTTCTTAAAAGTACTTTCGCTCGGAATAAAAAAGAAAAACAAGCTTTTCTTTTGTTCTTCTCTCGCTTATTCGTACCTTTGCGCCGACAAAACAATTAAACCATCGAACAATTATGGCTGAAAACAAATACATTACCGTAGCTTATAAGTTGTTTACCCCCATGCAGGACAACGACCATGAACTAATAGAAGAAGCAACAGAGGAGCGCCCCTTCCAGTTTATCTCAGCCCTTGGCATGACACTGGATGCCTTCGAGGCACAGATCTCGCCTCTGGCTCCTGGAGCCGAATTTGATATCAACCTGGGTACCGAAGAGGCTTACGGCCCTTTTGTTCCTGAGGCGGTCCAGAAGGTATCAGCCGACATCTTCAAGATTAACGGCAAAATAGATTCGCGCTACATCTACGAAGGTGCAGTAGTGCCTCTGCAGAATGCCGATGGCGAACGCTTCAACGGCACCATCACAGAGATTACGGAAAAGGAAATTACGGTTGACCTGAACCACCCCCTTGCCGGCAAGGAACTGAACTTTGTGGGTAAGGTTATAGAAAGCCGTCTGGCTACAAACGAAGAGATTCAGGATGCCCTGAACGTAATGACAGGCGGTGGTTGTTCTGGTGGCTGTGGAGGCTGCAGCGGCGGCAGTTGCGGCAGTTGCGGTGAAGGTGGTTGCGGTGAAGGTGGTTGTGACGGCTGCAACGGATAAAGTTAATAGTTTAATGTTTAGAGTTTAAGGTCTAAAATGAACTCATTCGGACAGATATTTCGCATTACCACCTTTGGCGAGAGCCACGGAGCAGCCATTGGCGGTGTAATAGACGGCATGCCGGCAGGCATTACGGTGGATGAGCACTTCATTCAGCAAGAGTTAGACAGACGTCGCCCCGGGCAGAGTAAGTTGACTACAGCACGCAACGAGGCTGACAAGGTGGAATTGCTAAGTGGTATCTTCGAGGGCAAAACCACGGGGCAGCCAATAGGATTCGTGGTACGTAATACCAACCAGCACAGTCAGGATTACGAGAATATGCGAAATGTTTTCCGGCCCAGTCATGCCGACTTTACCTACACTCAGAAATACGGAATCCGAGACCATCGCGGCGGCGGCAGAAGTTCTGCCCGTGAAACCATCAGCAGGGTTGTAGCAGGTGCCTTTGCCAAACTGGCCCTTAATAAGTTGGGCGTAAGCATTCAGGCCTATACCCAACAGGTAGGCAGCATTGTGTTGCCGGGGACTTACAAAGATTACGACCTCGACCTGACAGAGAGCAACGATGTTCGTTGCCCAGATGCAGCTTATGCCGAAAAAATGGCACAACTTATCACCGAGGTAAAAGCCGAAGGTGACACCATAGGCGGTGTTATAGCCTGTGTAATAAAGGGATGTCCCATAGGATTAGGAGAACCCGCTTTCGATAAACTTCACGCCCTATTAGGCCATGCCATGCTCAGTATCAATGCCGTAAAAGGGTATGAGTACGGACAGGGTTTTGGCGGAGTTACAGAACGCGGAAGCCAGCAGAACGACATAATGATTCCCCTACCCGACGGCAAGATAGGATTTGCCACCAACCGTAGCGGCGGCATTCAAGGCGGCATTTCTAACGGAGAGGACATCTACTTCCGTGTAGCCTTCAAACCTGTTGCCACCCTGCTGATGGAGCAGGATACAGTAAACACTGAAGGACAGACCACAAAATTAACAGCACGTGGCCGACACGATGCCTGTGTCCTTCCACGTGCTGTACCTGTTGTAGAAGCAATGGCAGCCATTACCATTTTGGATGCCTACTTGTTAAATTTAAAATTTACAAATTCAAAATTCAAAATTCGCTAAGGTTTAAGGCTCATTTTTCATTCCCCCTAAAGGGGGTTAGGGGGTCTTTCATACTTCTTCTTCTATCTGCCTGATGATATTATCAGCAGCATCTACTGCCTTGCAATGCCAATGGTAGCCTATGAGTCCGCCTATTGCAGCACCAATCAGGATGGGCAATGCCAGCATCCAATGGCTCACACCATCCGGAGCATTCTTCCATGCATATTCATACAAAGCCCAACTCAACCAGGGAATCAACAGGGCTGGGGTAACGTAAAATAGCCACTGGTTGTACTGTTTGCGGAACTTAGCCATCACCTTAGCAACGGTAGCCAAATCATCTGTCATCAAATCCATACGGTCCACGGGTCTGTGCACATAATATGTACCGTAAGCACAGAAAAGCATCATAGCACAGGTTGCAAACACAAAGGCATTACTAAATACACCCGCCCACGACATTACAGGATAGAATATAATACATAAAGCAACACAGATATAAGATTTATATTTCGTCCAGTTGATGGCTCCCATCTTGCCACGCATGGCTTCACGGAGCAAGGAGTCGTTGACAATCTCCTGACGGTCCAGTTTTTGTTTGAGTAGCGTAATCTGATCACGCATCTCATCAAAGTTCAATTCTTCCATATATTACTTCTGCTTTAATTTTTCCTTAATTCTAACCAGCTTTACGCCTACATTTTTCACGCTGATACCTATCACATCGGCTATCTCATCGTAGTTCATACCTTCCAGCCACATCATCACCAAGGCACGGTCTATCAGGTCCAGTCGTTGTATGCGTTCATGTAGTTGCCGAACCTGCTTGGTTTCGTGGTCCTCGTCATTATACAAGTCAATGTCCATCGACAAAGGAACTTTGGTTCCCTGTCTGCGTTTCTTGCGGTCGGCCGAGATGCAAGTATTCATAGCCACGCGGTAAATCCACGTGCTCAGTTTGCTCTCATGGCGGAAAGACTCATAACCTTTCCATAGGTTTATAAGCGTCTCCTGAAAGAGGTCGCTCACCTCATCCTCATCGTTTGAGAACATGTAGCACACAGTATAAATCGTGCTTTTCTGTTCTCTGACCATCTTTGAGAACTCTTGTTCTTTTACATCCATATTTATTAAGTTGACTGTTGTTACAACGGTAGATTTTTTTTACTTTTCACTCCTTTGACGCAAAACCACCCTATTTGCTACACTTTTTTTTATTTTTTTTTACTTCTGGTAAACGCGTACATAGTCAATTTCATATTTCATGGGGAAGTCTGCAGGGTTCAGTTCCTTTACACGAGTGTCTAAGGCAAGGTTCAGCAGAATGTATTGTTGGTAATGGAATGGATTGATGCCTGTACCACTGGATTTTCCGTTGATGGTACGCTTCAGGTCTATCTCGTTCAGCAGTTCGTCATCCAGATACAACCGGATAAAGTCCTTATCCCAGTCCATGCGCCAAACATGGAATCGGGATGCCCACGCAGGGTCACGTTCTGTGAAATGTGTCAGCGGCGTGTAAGAAGAGTCCCACTCTGCGTCGTCTGTCGTATCACCTGCCCAACAAGCATTGGCAAGAATGGTGGGCACACCCTTAACCTGATAATACTCCAACACGTCTATTTCACCATTGGCCGGCCAAGGATGGTTAATACCCAAAAGCCAGATGGCAGGCCACGCCCCTTTGCAGACAGGGATGCGGGCACGAACCTCCAGACGGCCATATTGGAAAGTATATTTACCCTTGGTAATCAAGGCGGCACTTGTCCACTCTACTTTCTCGCGGCTATTACGCCAGTTCTTGGCATCCTCTCGGTATGCAGGACAAGGGAAATCAGCCTGACGAGCCTCAATCACCAGATTTCCGTCACGCACAAATGCATTTTCGGGAGCATACCACTGCAATTCATAGTTACGAACAAAGCCACGCTCATAGTCCCATTTCCGGGCATCAGGACGTCCGTCAATATCGAACTCATCGTTCCAAACAAGCTTCCACCCTTCCTTCTCGACCTGCGCCATAGCACAAACAGCATACAGTCCGGCAAACAGACATAAAGCAAAACCTTTCTTTATCATATTGTTCCCTAATTATTTAACAATAATTTTCAAAAGTTCAAAAAGTTCAAAAAGTTCAAGAAGTTCAAGAGTTCAAGAGTTCAAGATGCTGACGTTCACGTTTTCTTTCAACTGTCAACTGTCAACTTTATAGGACATTACCACATCTTCCACTACCTTAGGAAAATACTTCATCTCCAGCTGATGTTCCTTCTCAGCTATATCGTCGGCTGTATCATCAGGAGTGAGAGCCACACGATACTGGGCAATAATCTCTCCCGAATCACAGACGGGCGTCACATAATGCACCGTCATACCCGTTTCCGTTTCTCCTGCAGCCTTCACTGCCTCATGCACATGATGTCCCCACATACCCTTTCCACCGTACTTTGGTAGCAGAGCAGGATGTATATTGATAATCCTACGCGGATAGGCTGCCACCATAAAGTCTGGAACAAGCGGAAGGAAACCCGCCAGTACAATAAAGTCTATTTCGTACTCCCGTAATAAGGGCATCATTACATCAGAATCATTCAACTGGGCCTTGTTGATTACTTTTGCAGGTACGCCCAAACGCTCTGCGCGAACCAGAGCGTATGCCTCGGGCTTGTTACTGATAACAAGGGCACAATGTATCTGGTCTGAATGTTCAAAATACCTAATCAGATTCTCGCAGTTAGTACCGTTTCCCGATACAAAAATAGCTATGTTCATAGGTTCTTATTATTTTTGGTGGGTGTAAAGTTACGATTAAAATGGAACACGACCAAATTTTGAAGCAAAGGTGACTTAGGGTTACTTAACCATAGTCTTTTTTGTCGTTCCGTCCTTCATGCGGATGATATAGATTCCCTTCCTCCGTTCATTGGCCATTTTACGGCCAGAAAGGTCATAAATTTCTCCCTCGCCTTTGGAGAGGGTTGGGGTGAGGCTTTCAAAGCCATCAACAATATCCATTGCTTCCTCTACACGGAAGGTGGATCCGTCATCGGTTGGGCTATTTCCATCATCCCAGAACTTCAGTGGACCGCCTCCGCCGCCAAACTGATTAATACAGCGATAGTCGGTTCCCGTTTCCCGTAGCACAAAACCACCGTTGTTGGGCAGTAGGTCCCACGTATAGTCACCCTTACGCATTACTGCATTGTCTCCGTCTTTTGCCAGCGTTTCTGCAAAACCTGTTGTGTAATTATATACCTTAACATGATAGGGATCACCGCCGAAGGCCCACAGATATTCTTCTGTCAGGGTTATCTTACCATCGTTTCGCTCTGGATAATAAGGTTCGCTGTCCTGCTTGCCTACATACCAGCCGCTGCGGATGTGCATGTTATACCACACGGCATCTTTTTCAGAGATGGAGAACTCAAAGGGTCCTGTCCATTCTGCCTCGTAATCCAACGTCAAATCCTCATGAACGGCAAAGGGTATATCTTCTGGTTCTATAAGGTGTGTGTAGGCATTCTCCCAATTTCTGGATGGCGTGGGCACCATAGATCCATCTGCCACCTTTGCGGTTTCTTCGCCAATAACCTGTCCGTTAAACAAGATGCGACTGGTAACGGCAAAGAAGCTCTCTTCTGCCAGTGCCAAAGCCTCTGTAGGATCAAAGTCGCCGGCTTCTTCTATCAGCCAACGGTTACCGTCGTCGGGTGTATCCCAACTGTTGATGACAATCTGTCCGTTGTTGTTGAAATAGTATATGCCGCCGCTCTCGTTCTTAACAGAAAGCATATAAAGGTATTTCCCGTCTGCATGATCCGTACTAAAATGAATGGGAGTTCCCAAAGCATCTACCCACGTTCCATTGTCACGATAGTTGAGGAATTCCTTTGTTACAGGACTATAGAGGTAGTTCTTACCTTCAATATAGAGGATGGCAAAGAGTTTGTCTTCATCAGGCGCATCTCTTCTGGTCTGTCCTGCTGCCAGACCTGTGTAATAATCATCCAGCACCAGTCCACCACGTCGGCACTTGAGCGTGTATAGCTTATTGTTGGCAAACAGATTTTCCTCAGGTTCGTCTCCCGGATCCTCTCCCGGATCAATGATATCCGGCATGCGGCCACTGACAATATCATCGTAGATTGTCTGTGAACGGATAGCCAACCAGTCAGAGGCTTCCTTGACCTGTGCGGCATAATCGGTGTAATCGCCCCATACTTTCCGGTTGTCCTTGAAAGAGTTCTTGGCAAAGTCGTAGTAGTCTTGGCAGTACTCTAACAATTCCGTCAGATCATTCTCCATGAACTGCTCCCACAATTCTTTATAGATATCACTTAATGGTTCGTATTTGAAGCGTAGGTCGCGAATAAATTCTACCACTTCCATTCCAGGGCAATCTATCCAGTAGTTATTGGTGGCTTCGTTACGGAAGTAGTTTCCATGCCGCTCGTAGCCATACCCCCAGTCGAGATCCCATACGGGACCGAATACATATTTACTTGTGTCGCTTTCAAACGATTCACGATAGCAGAAGGTACTCTTGGGATGGTAAAACTCATAGTTCAGAATTAACTCGTTGACCATCATATAACGTGCCAACTGCGTAACATCAACGTATTTAGAGATATCGCGTTTCCAATAGACTGTACGCATGAATGCGTTGAAGTTCGAGGATACATCCTCCAGCGTCAGCTTTGTTGTGCCCTCCGAGAATGTAGGCTCCTTAACGTTGATGGGCAGGCCGTAAGGTTCCGAACGGAATTTTTGAGCATTATCTTCATCGTAGTATGAATCAAGTTCCAGCAAAGCGGCAGCGCTCTCATCGTCCAGATTGACACTGTTGTTGGCAAAACCGACTTTTTCCGTAAAGTTGTAACTTCCCTGGTATTCGCCATTCAGGTATATATCAACAGGCACAATATGGTTAGCGGCAGCTGCTCCTATCAGGTTGGCAGCTTTCATACCTATGGCGTTTGACATCATCGAACCGGTCTGGTAATTACTCAACAGGACCCAGTTCTTTCCCTTCTTCATACCCAGAGGTTTTAGTGCATTTGCGAACTTCAGCCGGTAGGGCTTCTTAGGCCAGCCCCAGCTACTGTTGCCGCGCCCTTTTATCTGCACCTCGGTTTCGTCCATCGAAGGGAAGATGTCGTGCCCATCGATGCGGATGGTGGCATCCTTGAAATAATCCTTGCTTGTAATGGGCAAACCGTCGGAGGTATTGATATAGATAGTGGGAACTTCGGCACGGTCTGTCAGCCAATCCACATGAACACGAACAATACGTCCATAAGGCTGCATGGAACAGGTACCCGTGCCTTTCTCTGAAGAATCGACAGGCAGCAGCATCCTGCAGCCGGGACGAGTTATAACGTAATAGATGTCTTTGTCGAAACGCAAGCGCGAGACCTTACTCTCTTGCTGTTCATTATTCACATATACCTCGACATTCTCGTCCTCGGTCAGTTTGAACGATGGTGTCAGGCGTTTGCCTATGGCAGCGATAGTTGCGAAGACAGTATCAGCAGTTATCTCCCCATCGAC
>Ga0256407_10008638_pt1 | contig 14859 bp, 14 predicted proteins | sample RumenRJG_04DNA_FD_193489 | JGI IMG/M metagenome (GOLD analysis project Ga0256407, IMG submission 193489) | Bovine rumen microbial communities from Lethbridge, Alberta, Canada - RJG_04 | ecosystem: Host-associated > Mammals > Digestive system > Stomach > Rumen | place: Canada: Alberta... | reverse complement strand
ACCTAGTTTCGACCAAACTGGTGGACATTCAAACGATCCATTTTATGTGAAAGGAATGAACGCTCTTGATAAGATGCTGGAAATCGACAAAAAGCTCGATGAACTAGAACCGGTAATAGTGGAATATAACAAATTCCATGATTCTTTACCAAAAAAGTATCAGCTGATATTAGACAATGTTATGTTCCATGAACCTAGCATGGTTTCAATAGCGTACTCTCTTCATTGCTCTCGTAATATGGCTTATAAGCTAAAAGACCAGCTCATGGATAAGTGGGGCAATTGGAAGAATAATAACTGACCTCCCAAGTGGAGGTTTTTCTTAACTATTAATAGATAAGAATCCATAATTGTGGTATGATAATTCGCGATAAATCCTCTCGGAGAGCATATGGAAACAAAAACTATACTTATTAATTGTGATTATAAAGATGCCGTTAAAAAAATGTTAAAAAACGGTTTAACGGTTGATGCGATTATTACAGATCCACCTTACTGCGTTAGCAGAACTCATCAATTAGGATTTTCTAATATGGGTAGATCTGGAATGAATTATGGCAAGTGGGATTACAATTTCGACCAAAAAGAATGGATTAAAGTATGCGCACCTTTGATAAAAAATGGTGGTAGCATAATTATTTTTATGGATTGGAAAAATATGTCTTACCTCGTAGAAGAATTAACTGAACAAGGTTTTGAAATTAAAGATTTGATTAGATGGGAAAAGAAAAATCCTATGCCAAGAAATGTAAATAGTCGATATGTTATGGATTTTGAAGTTGCATTGTGGGCAGTAAAAGGCAAAAAAGGTTGGACTTTTAATAAACCAACTAATAAACCATATTTAAAACCTGTATATGTCAGTGGAGTGGTTCTTGGAGGAGCTAAACGAATTCATCCTACTCAAAAGAGCGTTGAAGTCTTGGAAGAACTTATAAAAGTTCACACAAACAAAGGCGATGTTATTTTTGATCCGTTTAGCGGTTCAGGTACTACTGCATTAGCTTGTAAAAACACAGGCAGAATTTGTGTCGCGACTGAAATTGATAAGAATTACTACGACAAATCGGTGGAAAGATTAGATGGCGATATCTCCGTTGAACTACGCTGGTAATAAGGCGAAATCGATCTCTGAAATAAAAAATATTCTTCCAAAGGATATTGATTTATTTGTGGATGCCATGTGTGGAAGCTGCATGGTTGCTTTTAATAGCGGAGCAAAGAGACTTATTTGTAACGACTGCAATGAGCATGTCATTGAGTTAGTTAAATATTTATATTTGACTGAGGGAAGTGTGATTCTTAAGTCGATGGATGAAATCATAAGCCATTACGGTTTTACTGATAGCACCAATCCCAAAAATGTGTATGTAGAACACAAACATGAGGGATTATCAAAATATAATAAAGTTCCATTTAATAATCTAAAAGCAAGTTATAATAACAAACCTTCAGTTGAAGAATTGTTTGCTCTAGTTATTTTTGGTTTCAATCATTACCTTCGTTTTAATGGTGATGGGAAGTATAACGTTCCCGTTGGTAAAGTTGATTTTTCTTCCTCGTTAAGGCAAAAGACGTTGGAATTCTGTAGAGAATCAAAACAATATGATGCTACTTTTAGGGTCGGGTCATATTTAAATTTAAGCATTTATCAAGATTGCACTGACAAATCAGTTGTTTATTTTGATCCACCTTATTTGGTGACAACAGCTCCGTATAATGGTGCATGGTCACAAGAAGACGACTATAAATTGTTTGATTTATTTGATAGACTATCAAAAAAGGGTATAAAAGTCGCAATGTCTAATGTGTTTTTATCTAATGGCAAAAAAAATGAGAAGCTCATTGAATGGGCTCAGAAATACAAAGTCCATTATTTAAAAAGACAATATAGGAATGCAAATTATCAAAAAAAGAACGTTACTGATTCAATTGAAGTATTGATTACTAATTTCTAAGGAGATTCATATGGGAACTAGTGGAAATAGACCAGGCTATAAAATTTTCTCGTTCAACACAAGTGTTAGAAATCCAAAAAGAAATGAAGACTTTTTGAAAGCTTTTATTCGTTTTGATGGTCAAGTTTTCGATAAATATGCTTCCCATGCTTATTTATGTGAATTAGTAAAGCTTGGCGTTTATAAATTTGTGAATGTTTCTGAAGATATTAAATACAAATGGGACAACAATATCGATTTGACTCGAGCTGAGGTTGAATCTTTAATTGCTGCGAATCCTCAAGCAACAGGCGAACATAATAGAGTCATGACTTCTTATATGGGGTCATTAAAAAATCAGGGATTTTTGGCATATTATGACAATCCAGAAGGTGGACGTTATCACATAATAAAAATAACTAAATTAGGTAAGATGCTCATCGATCCTAACATGGATGAATCGATTGTCTACACAAAAGCTATGATTGGTTTGCATGCTTTAAGTCCGTCGAGAACGGCAATGTATAATCGTTCGAGACCATTTTTAAACACTCTTTTTGTCGTTAACCGAGTAAATCAATTGTGGGAGCAATTAGGCAACGAGCCGAAAGGTATTTTAAGACACGAATTCTCAACTTTCGTTTTATCAATGCGTGATTGTGATTACGAAAGGGCAGCTCAAGAGATCATAAAGTATCGTAAAAAATTTAGATATGAAGTCAAAATTACTTACATTAAAGAGTATTTGCAATCGTTAGATATTGAGCCTTATGAAGAAGGAAGTATAACCAAAGATTATCCAGACGATGTTTTTAGAAAATTTGAAATGACTGGATTAATGAGAAGTCATGGTGCTTATTCGTATATATATTATGATTTATCAAAATATAACGAAGAAAAAGTTAAGCAAATTTTAGATTTTTATAAAGACTATTCGTTTAACGAATTTGAAAATCAAGAGAGGTATCTTGATTTCATGACAAACGTTATTATTCCGTGGGAAGAAAATGTTATCTTGAGAAGAAAAATTGCTCAGACAAAAGCTGCGTTTTTAGGCAGACCTTTCAATGATTCTATTCCTTTGGAAGAGGAAGAATTGCAACTTGACAGAGCATTTTATTCTGGAGCTCTCAAAAGAGCTGTTGATAGATATGATTTGAAGTTTATTTTTAAAGAATTGATGATTCTTTCTGGTGTTTTAAGGATTAAATCTAAGTTCTTTGAAATTCCTGAATCGTTAAGGCTGGAATATTTATTAGCTTTAGCGTTAGGGAAAATATATGGAACAAACGGATTAGTTTCTAATATCATTTATAACGAAGATGGAGACCCAATGCATGTAGCATTGGGCGGACAATGTGATATCATTCTTTATCGTGAAGAAGGTTCTTTAATTCTTGAACCAACAATGATAACTGGTAGAGACCAGCAAAGAAGAAATGAAACCACTTCTATAACCAGACATGCAACAACCGTAAGTGGTGCATATGCTTCTGATTTTAGAACAATTATGATTGCGCCAAAAGTCCATCCGGATTCAATTGACTATTTCACTTATAGAAGTACTAGAAATCATTTAAAACTATTAACTTTAACGATAGCTAAAACCGTGGGTTTGTTTAATGAAAACCGAATATACAGTAATCTTTTAAACAGCATTGATGATTTAGTTAAATATTTTTGTGATAACCAAGATGATTTTGGACGCTGTGCTGATTTTATTAATTCATATAGACCAGACGCATCTTGTTACGAATAAAAGGAGATTTTTTGAATGGCGAATGAATTATTAGATCCAAAATATTGGTCAGTTAAACAGGTTTTTGACTACGAATATTATATTCCTGTTTATCAGAGACCTTACTCGTGGCAAGCGGACCAAATAGATGCTCTTTTAGAAGATATCTATGCCTCTTTTGAAGAATTTTATTCTATGCCTGCAGACGATAGATTTAAAGCTGGATTATATTTAGGAAATATAATTGTTCATACTAGAGCCCTTAATCAGTTTGATATAATAGACGGCCAACAAAGAATTACCACTTTTGCTTTATTACTTCTAGCTCTTTACTCATATTCTATTGAACTTGGAGCTGAACCAAATGAAAGACTAATTCAAAAATTACAGGGAGCCTTATGGACATTGGATGCAGAAGACAATCCAATAAAAGAAAAGCGATCAATTACTTTAGGAAGTGTTGATAAAAATATGATGAAAGAAGTTTTTGATGCTGCATTTGACTCACCAAAGACTCTTAAAAAATATTTTCTACAATATGAAACAAAGAACAGCTTTGAAGACAATATTAAAGATAATTATTTGAGGATTTTTGATTCAATCGTTGAATGGACTTCACAATATAAAGAAAAGATTAAATATCTTCTTTTACTAAGCAATTTTATATTAAGTAAGATTTATCTTATTTCAATCATAACTATTGGCAGCGAAGTTAAAGCTTTTTCTATTTTTGAATCAATTAATAGTAAAGGAAAGAAACTTGAAGATATCGATTTGATGAAGACCTATATTTTCTCGAAACTTCCTGAAAATAAATATGCAGAATACCTATCTAAATGGGGAACACTAATAACAAAAACAAATGATGATTTATATGGTTATTTAAAAATTTATATCCGTGCATACGTTAAGTATTATTCTCAAAATATCTCTTTTGCTAATTTTAAGAAATTAGATGATGAACTATGTGCTCATTTTAATTCCGAAACCGCCGGAGAAGCTTTCATGTCACTAATTGATGACATGATAGATAAAGTAGATTATTTTAAGGCGTTAACCGATTTAGATGATGCGCTAGCGATAGTGAAGGACAATAAATTTAAATTTTATTATCTACTTTATTTGAAAATTGGTTATGAGCATCCTAAACCATTATTCTTTAGAAGTTTTGCCGAATACTCGTCCGGTAAATTATCAAAAGAAGACCTAATTACTGTCTTCATCGAAACTATTAAAACCATGGTGTCATTCTTAACAATTGCTCAAAAAGACTCCAAAGATATTATTAATGCCTTCAGCTCTATTTTCAGCTCCATTTATGATTCAAACAAAGTTGATAAAAATCTTATAATCTATAGATTAAATTCTAAGCTTCAAACAACTGGCATTAGATACGAAGACTTATTTTCTGCTTTATCTCAATTAGATTTGTATGAAAAAAACAAAAAACTTGGAGCAGCCGTTATCTCGTTGTATGAATCTAAACAAAGCGACAATGATAAATTCGTTTTGAGCTGGGATGAAGCGTTTTCTAAGCTTAGTACTTTTGGATCATCATATTCGCTTGATCACATTATGAATCAGACACCAGAAAGAAATGATCCAAACCTCAAATATTATCAGTTAGGTAACAATCTGAAATTGAAAGAAGGACATGATTTTCCGCTTGATATAATTCATGACGGAATGGAATATGCGACATTTAAAAGCTTGATTTTACATGTTGCTGGAAATCTGAGATTGAAAGGCCTTGATGGAAATTCTTCTAGAGGTAATGAATCTGAAAGTAATTTTTGTACATATGCTTCTTTGAAAAAAAGGAATACTGAAATAGTGGAATTTGTTTTGGATAATTTCTTAGATTTAGAAAAAGTACCAGATGATTACAATCCTGATGTTCAACAAAAAGGTGGAAAAACTCGTCTTGTTGGTAATTTTGATTTTTCTATGGAAGATTTGGACTTAACTGGTGCAAGAGTAAAAAGGCTTGAAATCTTCGATAGATCCTATGAAATAAGTCATAATAAAGATATTATTAAATATCTTGTCATGTATTTCTATGAACAGAATGAAACTGAGATTATTTCTATGGCAGAAAATAACTGGGGTTCGAGAAAAAGAACCGTCATATCTTGGGATAAATCTAAATTAATCTCTCCTTTTGAGATTATTAAAAATAAAGTTTATGTTGAAACTAACTTAAGCAGTAGAGATATTTTGTGGTATGCAAAAGATCTATTAAATAAATTTAGTTTTCCTCTTGATTTAGTCGTTATCTATATTCCTGAATAAAATGGATTCCAGATTTAATAGAATCTTCATATTGAAGATAGAGGATGGTCAAATCCCACAATTAAAGCAACTGTGTGAAGACTACAACATAGTTGATAACGGAACTTTTGAAAATGCAGCAGATTTTCATAGAATATGGGGAATTGGCCCAAATGGATTAATATACTTGTCTTACGGCATGGCACAAAAAGGCTTTGATTTTAATTCATTAAGTGAATTAGAAGAATACTTAGAGAAGTTCATAATTAAGAATTAAAAACACTTTAACTAATTGTGGTTATATAAAGTGTTAAGCATTCAGAACATACTGAAACACTAAAACAACTTATCAGAATTAATCAGAACTCACCATTCAAAAGTGGTGGGTTTTTAAATGTGCTGTTTTATGTCCTATTAAGTGTGATATTGTATTAATAGTGGAGGTTCGTCTATGTCAAAAATCTCGCAAGAATTAAAGGTTCTTCTTTATTTAAACCAAAGATATACTAGAACCAAATGGATAACAATTAAGGAAATTGCTGATTATTTGGAAGTAAGCGATAGGCAAGCCAGGAGATATTTAGAAGATTTAAATATGATTCCTGACATTGATATTGAAACCAAACTCGGTAGAGATGGTGGATATCGATTAAGGACACCTTTAGATAAGGGTTTCGCGATGCCTGAGAATATTGTGTTAGCTATGTCAATTGCTATGAAACGTAATGAGAAGATCGAATCGGTTTTATCTGAACTTCCTAATTATGTAATTACTGATTCTATTGTTGGCGATAACAAGATAGGAAACGATGTTCTTGATAACTTAGAACTTATTATTAAGGCAATTCAAAGCCAAAAACAAATAGCGTTTTATTATCAGAATCTAGAACACATCTATCTTGTTGATCCTTATAAAGTTGTTCTGACAAACCATACGTATTATCTCTACGCTAGACATGAAGATGTCACAAAGAAGTTTGATATAAGTTATATACATGATTTAAGACAATCTGGATCGTTTAAACCACTAGATAAGGTAATTAGCGAGATAAACGAAAAACTGTGTCGCTATGGTATTAAAAATGGAAAAGAAACAACATTAAGAGTTAAATGTGTTAATCTCGAAGCTTTATTGACTTTTGATAAGTACTTCGAAGGTAAAGGAACCAAGGATTTAGAAGAGCTCACATACAGTGTAGTTGGTAACAGCGAAAACGAACTTTATTATCCTTTATTCAGAATTAGTACCAAGTGCTATAAGTTTTTGGATGAAGAGTTCAAAAATAACTATCTTGATTATTTGTTTAGAGTTAGCGAAAGCATTAAAAAAGGAAATACATATGAGCACTAGACAATATCATACCGATACCGTGATTAAAAAATTTTGTGTAGGACGTCCATACCAAAATCCTTGTGTTAACTATAATGGATGCACAAAAGAGGGGAGAGAATATATTGAGGTTTTGTCTGACTATATTCTTTCATGCAACGGAAAGTTTGATTTAAAAGAATATCAATGTAGAAAAAGCTTTGTTTTACATGAAAAAACTGGATATAGGCCTAATACAAGAAGCGAAAAAGGACTTTGTAGATATTGGTTTTTTAGTGGTTTTGAACAAACTATAAAAAATGAATTAGGAACTCCAATTGAATATGAACTAAATCTATATGGAAAAAGAGTAAATATCGATTTAATTTCATTTGAAAACGGAATAGTCCATCTAATAGAAGTAAAAGGAAAGGTTGAAAAAAGTTGTGACTCATATTCTTCTCAAGAAACCCTTTTAAGATGTGCGCTTGAAATATTCACTTATTACAAAACATTAGAGAAGAATATTGACGCTTTTGTTTCCCAACTTTTTGAGAAATTAAAAATCGATTCCAAAGACATTAATATCCAATTAGATATTTTGGTTCCAGAGAATAATTTTTATAAAAAACAAGCCAATGAATCTTTATATCCTTCATTGAATAAATTACTTAAGAAATGGAGAATAGCAGTCCATTTTTATGATGATTCATTAAGAATTTATGATTAATGCCTAATTATGTCCTATTTTCTATGATATTTCTATTTATATAAAGGAGATATCACGATGATTGATTATAACAACAGTAAATTATTAAAAGAATTAAAAGAAGAATATGATAAAACTCTCAAGAAAAGCTATTTGAGAGTCGGAAACGGTTTTTATGATACGGATTTTCCGTATTCACAAAAGTATCCGCTATATTTTAGAAGGCATATTTTAACTAATCTTATCAGTAATATGAGAAAAGATGTCCGTCTAGCATATCAAGAAGGCGCTGGTCATGAGTTGGATGAAGGGCCTAATGGTGTGCCTCCAAAATTTTTATCGATAGGATCTTCTTCGTGCTTTTGTTTTACTAGTTTGGACATTAATAAATATATAAACGAGAAAGAAGGTGCTGATTTCTTCTCTCACGAAAGCGAAAATATCAAACGAACTCATTTCGAAAAGCGACTTCCGGTACTTGAGGATAGTTCAATTCCTCCTCACATGGATGCCTATGCAAAAACAACTAAAAGAGAGTATTTCTTTGAATGCAAATGCCATGAAATGTTTGATACCCATTCTTTAATTCTATCTAAGAAATATTTCGGTACAGGAAGAGACTTGGTAGTTGATTTTATTCCGAAACAATATCTAAAAGAAGATGGTGGAATGATTGCTATTGATCCATCTGCTTTCGGTGTTGAAGAAACAGTATTTGACATAAAACAGCTTCTAACACATTTAATGGGTATTGTTTGTAATAAAACAAAAAAAGAATGTGACTTAATCTATTTCTATTCGTTTCCGATGGAACAGGATATAGAAGATAAAAGACTAACTGAAGTTATTGATAAAGTTAAAAGCGACGCTATAAAGATTTTTGAATCTGAAATAATCCGAAATTATTGTTTAAAACACAATATCACTCTTAGGATGTATGGCCATCATAGTGCCTATCATCACGCAGCTAATGAAAGTAATTCATATAGAATTTATTAGTGGTGTTAATCGTAAAGAACAAATATAGACATTGAAAACACATTTTAAGCTCGAAGTATAAAAAATAACTAACAATCTTTAAAATACTGCCGTTTTATGTCCTACTTTGCATGATATTTATATTATGTAGAGAAAATTGAAAGGATATTAAAATGGCATTTTTTGAAGAAATAAACACTAAAGAAGAATTATATGATGTTTTGACTTCAATTTATGATGTTGAAGAAAAAACCGCTTTGATCATTGTTGAGAACTTAGGAAGTAGGCATAGACTTTCTGAATCTGAAGAGATACTACTTTTATCTCATGAAATACCTCAAGAGTTCCTTGATTACATTCAAAACAACAAAAACCTGAATCAAATAAATATTGGGGAAGGCAAAGAAAGTAATGTATCTGCTGTCGGACCTTTCTTTTATATTAATAAAAAGCTATACACCCATAGTGTCCCACTGTCCGAATTTAAGAGGGATGAAAGATTTTATAATGATCCAATTTCTCATTTGGATTTTTTCGACACATTAAACATTGATGGTGACTACGGAAATTATCCAAGAGGTAGAGTCATATATGATTCTCTTAAGAATAAATATATTGTCTATATGGATAAATCCATAATGACTGAAGATATAAAGCACTCAGTTATGCTTACTTATTGTTTGGATGAAGGTAAAACAGTGTTTAGAAGAGATGCTCATTATAAACACAACAATCTTTGATTATGCTTGAAACATTAATGTATTTAGCACTAGGTGTTGCTTATGTTGCGGCATGTGATTCCGAAAAGAAAGAAGCTGAATTGCAACGAAAGAAACAAGAAGAATTAAAAAGAGAATTAGATGAGATCGACAGGAAAACAGAAATGGATATTATGTTTTTCTATTATTCCTGGTATAACAACATTCCTTATAAAAAAGTAGTGGAACTCTATGAAAAAGGGAAAATAACCATTGAGCAACTTCAGAAGTGTTTGAAAGATCATCAATAGAAAGGAAGCGACTATGTTTGAACTAATTTGTATGTCTTTACTTGGCGTAGCTTACATTCATGCACTTAAAGAAGAGGTGGCTGAAGAAAAGAGACAAAAAGAAAAAGAAAGAATTCGTGATTTGAAAATATCTGTTTTCTGCTATGCAGTTAGACACCATCTTAACTATAACGATGTAGTGAAGATGATTCAGGATAAGAAGTTAACGTTTGATGATATAGAAAGGGATAGAAGAGAATATGAAGGAAAATAAAGAAGAATTAAAAACCAGAATCATTAACGAATTAAAAAGTAGGAAGAGAATCACTTTATCAGGCATTCAAACTGAGTTTAAAGTTGGATTCGCTTTAGCGGAAGAAATCTATTTTGAACTTGAAGAGACAATAGCTGCAAATAAACTCAAAAAGTTAATAAACAAGAAAGTCAAATCACTACCAAAAGACAGAGCGGATTTTTTATTAGAAGAGACTAATCAAATAATTAGTCATGGTGGCGCTTTTAGAATGATGATTGCGTATAAAATTGCAAATTATCTTCATAAAAATAATGAATATTTCATTCTAAGCGGATCTTTGCATTCGTCATACGTTGCTTTTGAATTAGGAATTAATATTGTAGATACGTTCAAATATAGCATTCATCCAGAAATCTGTCATGGAATTGGTTATACCAATTTGTACTCTATTGATTTCAGAGTAAGTGCAAAAAGCATGGATAGAGTTCTAAAGTACATTGATAAGTCGTTTAGTAGTAATAGGCTATTGCGTGTATCTAATATATCAAATAAAGGTAAAGCTTTTATTCTCCCGGGGAGAAGAGTGCTTTTGTTAGACAAATCATTAAAGAAACAAACGATAATGGTTAAAGATTACAAAAACGTAGAACATGAGTGCTTAGATAATGAAGACGTAGTTTCAAAAAATAGGGATAAACTTATTGTAATTAACATATTGGGCCACACATCAGTAGCAGTTATCACCGAAATGTTTAAAAAAATAAGCAGTGATATTATACCAATAGAAAAAATAATTAATGAGAACCCACATATTATTGAAAAATTATGTCGCTATTATGATGATTTGAACGTTGAAAAATGTTATTTACCTGAATTTGGAACGAAATATACAAACGAATTAATTAAAGCGATTAAACCAAAAGATTTAGATGATTTAATAAAGATTATTAGTATTGGGCATGGAAGCGCTGCTTGGGATAATAATCAAGAAGCTCTTATTGAAAATAAGACAATCACAATTGATGAATTGATTGGTTCTAGGGATGATGTAGCTGATTATTTAATAAGCAAAGGATATCCAAAAGACTTCTCAATTAAGATCATGGAAAGAGTTAGAAAAGGGCAGTTTAATCAAGAAGACGTAAATGAATTGAACGGTGTTTCAAAAACATTTATAAAAATCATTGGTAAAATTAAATACCTTTTCCCACGAGGTCACGTTATTGCGATAGTGTATACAGCCATCTATTTCGAATATTTAAGAGAATTATTTCCTGAAGAATTTTTCGAAACTTATATTGATATTATGTTAGTCATGGCACCCCCATGGTTTTACCAAGATAAAGAAGACAAATTACTAAGATATATCAAAGAGCTAAAAAGCGTCCCTATTCCTAATCCTTACGAAACCAAATATTATGAGGCGATTAAAGGAGCCAAAATTGCAATATTGCTCAACAAGTGTGATTTGTCTTATCTATGGTACGAAGTTTAAGTAGAGACGCTGTATATAAGATAAGTTATTTAAAGTGTTAAGTATCACTGAAATAATCAGAACCTACCAAACACTAACAAATAGTAATCAGAACCTATCATTTCAAAAATGGTAGGTTTTTTATATGCGTAGTTGTAAAATTAATACAACGAAGAGGCTGTTTTATGAAAAGATTCTTATTATTACCAATCATAGCTTTAAGTTTGATTGGATGTTCAAACGGAAATTCTGGTACTAGTGGTGGAGAAAGCACAGAACCTGTGCTTCTTCCATATGACATTGATAAGACCGGTTGTATTAACCGCTTTTATGCAAATGACAAAAACAGCGAAAACATTGTTATTCCATCAACTTATAGCATTGACGAAGAAGGTAGAATCATTTCCGGCAGTGCCTATCAAGTTAAGAAAATTAGTGAGTTTTGCTTTGCAAACAACAACCTTATCAAGACAGTTTCTATTCCTGATACAGTTGAAATAATCGATTCTTCTGCATTTTTTAACTGTTCAAATCTAGAAAAGATTAATGTGCCATCTAGCGTTACCACATTAGGAACCGATGTATTTGGGAATTGCCCTAAATTGTTAACGTTGTCAGGAACAGAAAATAGTGGAAATCTTGTTTTATCAGAGAACGATAATTTGAGTTCATTTATTATCCCGGCATCTATAACATCTTTAGATTATAAGGTTTTTACCGGATGGGATAAGTTAGCATCTTTAAGCGTGGTGGAAAGTGTCACTAAGATTAAAGGCGGATCTATCAAGAATTGTAATGCCATTAGCAGCGTTACTATTCAAGGCGTGCTTGCCGAACTTGGAGATGATGTTTTTACTGGCTGTGGTAGTTTAAGCAAAATCACTTTTAGCCAAATCCCAACAATTAAAAAATATGTTCTTCCAACATCCGTTACAGCTTTAGCCGATAATGCTTTTTACAACTGGACTTCTTTAGAAGAGTTATATCTACATGAAAATGTAACAATGAAATCAAATATTTTTAAGAACAACTATTCTCTTAAAAAAGTGACATGTCCAGATACAATGTTTCTAAGTCTTTTCTATTCACATACAAGCGATTATCCTGTTGTCGAAGATGAACATTTGTACACATCTCAAAGGAAGCCTTCATCCAGTTCTACTTTGAGATATTACTATATTCCAAAGACTTTAACCGATATTGAACTTCTTGGAAATAAAGACAGGATTGAAGATGGTTGCTTTAGTGGTTTAACTTCAGTCAAAAGTATTCGATTACATTCTGGAATCGAGACATTCTCATATGGCAGCTTTTGCAATTTAACAAATTTACAAAATGTATATTTTTCAACCACATACCAATGGGAATATATCTGCAATTACTATACAGATGATTATGGAACTATAAGTCAAGCAACAATGAATTCTTCCAGTGCCTTGGCATCTGCGTTAAAACAACACTTTAATAATAGTTATTATTACTGGAGAGCTCAAAACGGATAATCTGTTATGCCTAATGATTTTTTTGCAGCTATTGAAAAAGACCTAAAAGAAACTGATAAGCGGATGGCTAAGATTTTTAGCAACCGAATCAAAGAAAGTTTCCTTAGAGAAATGAGGTATAAGGTTTATCAATATCATCCAGATTTTTTAGCATTGTTTAATATTCGTTTCGACATGCTTGAGAACATTACCGGAAATCAGGATAACCAATGGGATTATGAGGTAATGAGGAATATTGTCGGAATCCATAGATTCAATACCATTGGTAAATCCGTGGAAGAAAGAGTCGCTATGGAAAAAAGCGATTCTTACAAGAAAGAATTAGCAGATGCGGTTTATGAGCATTTAAAGCTAAGGAACTATACAAGTCCATATTTAAGAAAAAGACAATTTGTCGAAGGCGATGAATTTATATATTTCCCTGTTCCTTATAAATTATTTGTCATTTGTATGAGAGGATTACAAATTCTTAATGATTTTAAAGATCCTTATAGAGAGTTTTATGTGAACATCTTCAATAAGTCTTTAGCAGCATTGGCTTTGATTGAGGATAACTTACTAGATAGTGCATACCCAATTTGCAGAGGAGTTATTGAACTTTATATTAAATTGCTTTCATTGATCGATTATCCTGATGCTCTAGAGATGCATAACGAATTAGTTCGTCTAGAATATATAAAAACAGCTCAAAATGGCGAGAATCCAGCAGAGTTTGAGGAATTATTCAAAAACAGGAAAAACAAGTCTCAAACTAACCAAATTGACTATTTGCATTACGGCTGGGTTGATAAAATCAAATATTTTCATCAAATAGAAAAGAATAAACCATATTCATTTAACGCTCTTTTTGATTTCTTAAAAGAATCAGCACCAGAAGAGTCTAAAGGTTATTTTGAATTTTTACCGATTCTCTATAATCGTTGTCACGGATTTGCTCATGGTAATTTAGGGAACTCAGGTATACCGCTTGTTCATTACATGGATTTGACTATGATTCTTTATATGGTTCTAGACCATACATTTAGAATGCTCTGCACTGAATCTAAAAATGATCATGTAGTCAACGGACTTGATGTTGTTGAGCTTCTTGAAAGAGATGGAGAGAAGATGATTCATCAATACAATCGAAAGAGCGATGAAATGTTCAAAACTTTCTATAAACCTAAAGGTTAATATATTAAAGAGGTCAAATGTAAACCTCTAGTTAACAAAATTTAAACTCCAGGTTTCTTTAAAATGTAAACCCCAGGTTAGAAAATAGATGCAAAGGATGGTGGACAGCATGAAACTTTGTGACAAAATTGCTAAATTAAGAAAAAGAAAAGGCCTATCCCAAGAGGAACTTGCTAATGAATTAGAGGTTTCTAGACAATCTGTTTTCAAATGGGAAGCTGGTGAAAACACTCCAGATTTAGAGAAAATCAAAAAGCTCGCTAAATTATTTAATGTTTCTTTCGATATTCTTTTAGATGATGATAAAGATCTTGAAGAAACATCGGAAAGTAGTGAGAAACCTGCAGTTGTAGAGCCTGCTAGACGTCCAATAAAATTTAGAAAAACATACGATAGCGGCATTAAATTAAACTCATCTGCACAAGCTGATTATGAACACGGATATGCCGATGGTAAAAAGAAAATTGAAGGATATTCTATAACTTCAGCTTCGGCGAGACATAAAGAATTAATATCTAAAAAGG
>Ga0256407_10008634_pt1 | contig 14863 bp, 6 predicted proteins | sample RumenRJG_04DNA_FD_193489 | JGI IMG/M metagenome (GOLD analysis project Ga0256407, IMG submission 193489) | Bovine rumen microbial communities from Lethbridge, Alberta, Canada - RJG_04 | ecosystem: Host-associated > Mammals > Digestive system > Stomach > Rumen | place: Canada: Alberta | collected... | reverse complement strand
AAATTCTTTTGAAATTTATTCAATGAAAAAAAAAAGTTATTTTTTTAAATTTGAAGAAGATATAGAAACAATAATTACAAATATAAAAAAATATTTAGAAAAAAATAAACATTTTCAAATAGAAGATATATACATAGAATATCCAAAATATTTTTATTTATTAGGATTCTTAAACAAATCAAACATAAAATACATAAACGAAGAAAAAAATTCATTTAACTTATTAAATATATATGAAAATTGGAAAAATTACAAAATTTCAAATTTAAAAATGTTAATGTTACTAAATATATATTCAAACAGAACATATAATGACTTAAATCAATATCCAATATTCCCTTGGTTATATATAGAATATAAAAATAAAAATTTTGATATAAACAATAAACAAAATTATCGTCCTTTAGACACTCCAATGGGAATGTTAGAAATAAATGAAGAATCAAAAAATAGAAAAAATGACTATATTAATCATTGGGATTTAATAGATGAAGATGATATAATTGAAGATAATAAAGAAAGATATGGTTCTCATTATTCAACTTCTTTATATGTTACTTATTATTTAATTAGAGTTTTCCCTTTTGCTTTTGATAGAATTGAATTACAAGGAAAAACTTTCGATGATCCTAATAGATTATTTAATGATTTTGAAAATTCTTTTATTTGTTCTAGTACACAAAAAAGTGATTTAAGAGAATTAATTCCAGAAATTTTTTGCTTTCCTGAAATGTTTAAAAATAATAATGATTTTAATTTTGGTAATGCCCTTAATAATAAAAGTAATAAAATTGAAAGAGTTGATAATGTTAGTTTACCAAATTGGTGTGATAATGAATATAGTTTTATATATAAATTTAGATTGAGTTTAGAAAGTAAAATTGTTTCTTTGAAATTAAATGATTGGTTTGATTTAATTTTTGGTTATTATCAAAAAGATGAAAAAGCAAAATCTAAACATAATTTATTTTCTATTTATACTTATGAAGATTATGAAAATGAATATAATAAAGAAAAAGATATTTTACAAAAAAAATATGCTTCAAGAATGATTGAATTTGGCACTACGCCTAATCAAATATTTAAAAAAAAAACTATTCCAAGATTAGATTATGAAGAAATTGAAAATAAAAATTTTAAATTTCAAATTTGTAATTTTTTTAATAATTCTAATAGTTCAGATTATGAAATTATTAATATTATTAATAATAATAATTTTATTTGTGAAGATTTTCAATATTTAAAATTTGTTAATGTAAATAATAATTATTGTAAGTTTAAAATATTTGTTATTTGTATTAATTCTGTTTATTCTTTTGAAATTAATAGAAAAAAAAATAAAAATGAAGATAATGAAAGTACTCATTTATATACAATGGAAAATATAATTGAATATAATTTAGTAAATACAAAAAATAGAATATCAAATAATAAAAAAAAGCCAAGTGCACTTTTTGGAAAAGGAGAATATATTGCATTAGGAGGATTTTGGAATGGAAATATAATAATTCAAAAATTAATGAAAGAACTTTATACATTAAATTATGAAATTATAAATGAAAGTAAATATCCAATTAATAATATAATAATTGATCAAAAAGATAATTTTGGTATTTGTAGTGATATTAAAGGAAATATTTATATTTTTAATATTAATAGAAATGAAAAAAAAAAATGGTTGTTATATAAAAAAATACAACATTGTTATTATGAAATTATTTCAATGGATTTAAATGAAAAATTAAATATTTTTGTTACTTATTCTAAAGATAATATTTGTATGATTTATACTTATCCTAAATTTATTCTTGTTAATTCATTTAAATTATATAATATGAATGAAGTAATTTTTGCTAATAAAATTTTAATTTCTTACTCTCCATTACCTTCACATTTGTTTTATTCTGAAAAAAATAATAAATTATATGTTTATTCCATTAATGGAGAAAAGTACACAGAAAAGAAAATTGAGAAAATAAATAATTTGAAAATTTTTAGTAATAGTTATTCTCAAGATTATATTTATTTTAATGAAAATAATATTATTAACATTTTTAATATGCCTGATTTATCTAAAATTCATATTGTTAATTTGAAATCAGATGTTGAAATTTATGATATGGATATTTCAGATGATAAAAGTTTTATTTGTATTTTAGCAAAGGAAAAAAATGAAAAAACTTTTAATATTAAAATTTTTAAACATCAAAAAACAAAAATTTAATAATAAAATTTACATAATTTAATCAATATTTTTCTAATTTATATTTAAATTATATTTTTTGATTTAATGTAATTTTTTAGTTATTTATAATAAAATTAAATCAACTAAACAATATATTATTTAATTTAAAGAATTAAATTCCTTTTATTTAATATGAATTAAGATTAACTCTAATTCCCCTAAAATTAACATTATTTTATAATGAATAATTTTTATTTTATTTAAAATTAAGGAATTAAAAAAATAAATTAAAGAAAATAAATAAATTTTATTAATTGATAATATAGAATTATTATTTGATTTAAAGAAATAATTATTATTTACTGATTTATAAGAGATTTCTTCTATTTTTAATTTCATTAGAAATTGTTTCTATATTTTTTTGATAAGCTTATTAAATATATTTTTTATTCTTTTTTTGTTTTGTATTAATTTAATTTATTATTTTCTTTAATATTATTGCATAGTATTATAATGCAATTATTTAAATTCTCCCTTTCTTCATTATTTTTAAATATAAAACTTTCATTTTCTATAATTTCAAAAATATTTGATTGAAAAGATTCATTAAAGAAATTATTGTAATTTTTTAAATTATTTTCGTATTCTTCTATTATTTTTTTTATTTTTTCATCAAAATTTAATTCAATTAAATTCTTTTGATTTTTTTCATTTATATATATTTTTAAATTTTCATTGTTGTTTTCATATTCTTTTATCTTCATTTGAATAAATTTACAACATTGTAAAATAAAATTAATAAAATTTGATAAATTTTTCAAAAAAATTTTTTTTTCAAAAAATATTTCTTTTAAAGTTTTAGTGAAATTAAATAAGCAATTTGATAATAAAGTTAAATCATTATAATTTAAATCATCTTTAATTAATTCTGAAATTTTAGAACAAATTTCATTTTGAATGTATTGAAAATAAGTAAAAAAAGAAAAATTTTGAATAAAATTTCTAATATTTTCAAATACATTATCATCAATATAAAAATTTGAAAAATATTTTAGAATAGAAAGATAATTATTTTTAAATTGATTTGAATCTAAACAATTATATAAAGAACCTTCTATAATATATTTATTGAGGAAAGGAATAAGAAATGAAATAACTAAAAATTGTTTATTATTAAAGGAATTATTTAAATTTGATATTTTATCATTGTTCATATATAATAATAATTCTTCTATTTTTTGAGTTAATTCTTTATTAGATTCTAAAATTTTTATTACATTTGTTTTTATATAATCTTCATATATTGTTTTATAAAAATCTTTCTCTTCTCCTTTAATTATATAAATTTTATTTATTAAATATAATATGTTTAAACTTAATTTCATATCATTTGAATTAATATTTTTTTGATTTAAAAAATATTCATCTCCAAAAGATTTATAACTCATTTTTATTATATTATTATATTTTTGTTCTTCTGTAATATTAATTTTATAAAATGGAATAAATAAAAATAAAATTTTTCGAATTTTAGTATAATTTTTTTCTATAATATCTTTTTTATCAAAAATACTTTCAGTTAAAAAATCTTCAATTTTTTTTTTAATTTTCTCTGACTTTAATTTATTTTCATAATTTTTTATCATATCATTTATTTTATTAATCTCCATATCATTATTTTGAATATAATCTAACATTAATTTTAATTCATTTTCATATTTATCAATTAAATTCATTTTCCCATTTATTTTATTTTTTATATTATTTAAAGATTGTTGAATATTATCAATTAAAAAATCAATCATTTGTAATTTTGAAATTAAAGCAACATAATTTGTATAATTTGAATTTATTTGTTCAACAATTTCATTTTTTGTTCTTTCAATTGTTAATTTAAGTTGATTTAATAAATATGAAGTGTCTTGAATTTTAGAAAAAATTGATAAAGAAAATGTTTTTAAATTAAAAGAATTTGATTTATATAATTCAATATCTAAAAATTGAGCTTCTGGAATTTCAGGTGCTGATAATTTATCTTCAATTACTTTTATATAATTGTAAAATGTATTCATTTAAAATAAAAAATAATTAATTTAAAAAAATTATTAAGTTTAAAAGATAATAAATTTTATTATATTTTTTTAAAAATGAATAATTGTCACTGTATTTACATTTAAAAAAAATTTATGATTTTTTCAATATTTTTATATTATTCCCTATTAACTATTTTTATTATTTTAATATTTTAGTTATAAAAAATTATATTTTTTAAATGATTCTAAATGAACTCATATAATTATTTAAAAATATTTTTTTGTCAAAAAAATTATAATATTAATATTTTATTCTAATCTGATTATATGAAGAGTTTAAGAATGTATGAAATAAAAATAAACATTATTAAAATTTTAATCTCTTTTCTAATTATTAATCACTTAAAGAAATATTAAAAAACATCCAAAAATAGTGTTAATAAACTTTTTTCTATTTTTAATATGTTATTTTATATTTCAATAAATGGATAATAAAAACTTAAAAAAACTTTGTTATTAAAAAATTCTCAAAAAAATATAAAGAAAATAATTTTAAAAATTTAAATATATATAAAATAAAATTAATAATACAAAAATTATTTTTTTATCATAAAAAAAAAGAAATATTTAATAAACTTTTTTCATATTTATACACATGTAATAAACTAAAAAAAAATTAATAAAAATGAAGACCAGAAATTATAATTTTCATCAAAAAAAACCATTCTTTTCGAACAATTCATTTTGTTATAGAAACTCCTTCCATAATAAAATGAATAAAAATGACTGTAAAGAAATTTTAAAGAATATTTCAATTAATCACAATTTCGACTTAATTTGTTTTCAAAAATGTTCAAATTGGATTTTGAAATTATCAAAGAGTTCTTCAAAAAATAAAAATACATTTTCAAATGAATTTTCAGGTGGAATAAATGAAAATCATATTTTTATAGATAAAAAATTTCATATTCAAAATGAATTAAGTTCTTATTTTCCAATTGATATAAGAAATAATCAAAGATTTTCTTTAGATAAAAATCAACCAAAAATTCCTTTATTAATTACTTTTAATTTTGATGATTTAAAAAAAGAAGAAAATGAAGTGTTTACTAAAATAAATTCGGATTTCTCAAATTCATTATTTGAAATTGATTTAAATGCAAATTTACATGAATTTAAAAATATATTTAAAGATAATATTAACTTTAAAGTTAAAGGTTTTGATATTATGAAATCAATTCAAAATAAGATTAATGGATTAAAAATAAATAAAATTATTGATATTAATGGAGAATATTTATTTTTTGAAAATTATGTTTTTAATAATATTCAATGTTCTTTTGGAATTGGTTTTTCAATTTCAAAAAATAATCTAATTAATTATTTGAAATTAAAAAATTATTCAATTTTTGAAAATGAAGTTCAAATAACAAAAATTTTTTTAAATTATTCATTACCTTTAATAGTATTTACAAAATCAAATATACTTCATCAACAAATTTTTAATAACAATAATGTAAATAATAAAAATAATAGCATAAATTTAATTCATCCAAACTTTTGTAATTTTCATTCTTTTATGACAAACACAACTCCTTTTATTTATGAATCTGAAGAAATAAAAATAAAAACAATTTTAGATTCTTTTACAAAATCATCTATATTTGGTATAAATTGTTTATTTAAATTAGATAATTTAAAATTTGCAAATATAAAATATTATCCTATTTTAAATAGTTTATATATAAACACAATAAATAATTCAAATAATAATTCAACTTTAGATGGAAGTTTCTTTAGTAAATCATCAGAAGATAAAGAAAATAAAAATACACATTCTCAAAATAATATTTGTTTCAAAGAATCAATAAAAGAAATTTATAATATGCCAAATTTTATAGAACAATATAAAAAAATAAAAAAAAATTTTCCAGAAATTGATGAATTAGAATTAGGAGAAATAAACAATGATTCATATTTTAGTTTAATTTGGTCTCCATTAAAAAATATAAAAGATAAAAATTTTAATAATGTAGAATTTGATTGTTTAAATAATATTTCATTTGAAATTTTTTATAAATTTAAATCTGGGATTAATAATGGTCATTATTTAACTGTTTTTGGAATAAACGAAAAAAACATTAAAGGATTTGATATTAATGGTGAAAATATATTTCCATATTTTGAATTTTTTTGGTTTTCAAATAAAAATATTGTTCCTCTTCCTTTTATGAAAAATTATAATTTTCTTTTATTTCAACAACAACAAAATATGATAATGAATAAAAATTTGTTTTATGCATTGAAAAATAATAGTAATAATAACAAATCTTTTTTAGGAATAAGTGAATTATAAGATAATTATTTTATTATCTTTATATATTTTACTTATTCTACTTTACTACTTTTGAATAAGAATAAAAATTAGTTACTTGTTTTATAAGTCATTAGCTTAAAATATTCAATATATGTATATTAATGATATAAAAAAATATTATACAGTATAATAAATATATATTTTTAAATTTATATAAGGATTTGTAGGAATATATTTATTCATTTTTTTTATTTTAATATTTTTTTCTTTTTTTTTTAAAATAATAGATTTTTTCTATTTTTTAAAAAAAAATCTTTATTTGTATAAGTTTTATATTATAAAAAAATATATTAAATTATAAGTAGCCCTAGTAGCTCAGTAGGTAGAGCGTCAGGCTGTTAACCTGCAGGTCGAATGTTCGAACCATTCCTGGGGCGAAAACTTATATTTTTTTTAATAAAATATTTATTGTTTTTAAATAATATATATTTATCTTTTTTTATAAAAAATTTATTTTTTGATTTTAATATGATTTAATCAAGTTTTATAAAAATTCTATTTGAATAAAGATATAATTAATAAAATATTTTTTTAATTTTTATATAATTAAATAATGATTATTTAGATATATTAGATATTTAAATATTTTTTTATTAAATTTTAATTATCCAGATTATATTTTAAATGAAAAATCAATCATTATTCAAATATTTAATAAAGATTTTTAATATTTTCATTTTTTCATAATGATAAACATCTTTTCTATTTTTTTATATTCCTTTTTTCTTTTGATAAATATTAATATTTTATTAAAAGATAATTAATATTAAAATAACAATTTTTAAATTTTAATTCAATTAATTTATAAATAAATATAAATCAGTTGAATCAAAATAAGCTCTAAAATATTAAAGAATTAAAATTTTTTTAATTAATTGAATATATGTTATTTCCTATATCTATTAAAAATAAGTTAATGTTATATTTAAATTATTTTAATACATAATATTAAAAAGATAATTATTAACGGAATGGAATAATTTTTTTGTAAGAATTATATTATTAAAAATTATTTTATAGGATTAAAATATTTAAAATTAATAATTCTATCTTATTAATAAATGTTTATTAAAACATCTCTTTTATTTATTAAATCATTAAATAGACTTTTATTTATAAAGATGAAAAATTAAATAAAAATTTATAAATATTTTTAATTTAAGTAAAAATAATAAATGGATAATACTTTTATTCATTTCACAAATTATTTAATGAAAATTGGTTTTTTATCAAATTCAAATATTGAGGATTTTAAAAAAACATTTATTTCTCAAAGTTTAACATTTGATAATTCTACAATTACTTCAGCATCAGAAAAATATTATGACTCAATATTAAAACAAGATAAAATTTCATCTTGTGTTGTTGATTTTTTAAATTTATTAAATAATGATAGAAAAAAACTTTTAGGTATAAGTTTATTTACAAAATTTTATGAATATAATTTGAAACAAAAATTAAATTCAAGTAAAGTTTTATTTTATAAATATCGAAAGATGAAAATAATACCTTTTTTTAAAATATGGAAAAATTTAACAGAATCAATTAATTTTTTAAAAGAAAAAAATTATAAAAATACAAATTTAACAAATATTGTAACCTTACAATCAAAAAAAGTAAATAATAATAATGTTTGTTATATTGAAAAAATGTTAAATAAAAATAAAAACAATTCAAATTCATTTAAAAATTATAAAAATTTATTAAAATATGAAAATAATAAAAAACCAAATGATATAATCAAATTATCAACATATAATATAAAAAAAGAAGAAGAGGAATTAAGAGAATGTACTTTTAAACCAAAAATCAATAATTATAATCCATTTTTAAATAAATCTAATTCAAAGCAAAAAAATAAAGAAATAATAGAAAAATTATATTCTGATAATAAAAAAAAAAATAATAAAAATCAAATAGAATTAGAAGATAAAAAAATAAAAAATGAAAAAGAATTAACATTTAAACCAAATTTAATATCAAAATCTCCTAAAAAAATAAAAAAAAATTTTAATGAAAGATTAAAAAGTTTTGACGACCAAAAAATTGAAGATTTAAATAGATTAAAAAATAAGTATGAAAATAATTTTTCATCAATATATACATTTTCTCCTGATATAAGTAAAAGTCAAAAAAGTATTTCAAAATCTTTTTCAACAGAAAAATTAAATATTCCAGTTTATGAAAGATTATATATAAATAGTGAAGAAAGAAAAAGGAAAAAATTATTAAAAGAAAAAGAGATAAATTTAGAAATTAAAAATTTATCAAATTCTCAATTTTATAATAATAAAAATTATGATAATTCAAAAATAAATAGTTCAATTGATTATAAAAAATTAGAAGAATTATATAATGACTATAAAAAATTTCAAAATAAAATATTACAAAAAAGAATTGATTTAGATATTGAACAAGGATTAACTTTTCAACCTGAAATTTATTCAAATAGAAAATATTATGATAAAATAAATAATAATTTTGAAAGAAGAGAACAAATTCATTTAAATAAAAAATATCAAAATATTCAAAATAATCATAATTTAAAAGATGAAAATTCAACTTCAAGAAGATATACAAAAAGAGAAAAAGAGGAAATTGCAAATAATATAATTAATAAATTATATAAAATAGGAGTTGAAAAATATAAACAAAGAAAATTATCAGCTGATAATTGTGATAAGAGAATTAAAAATAAAGTTTATTCTAAAGTTCAGAATCAAAATTTAATTCAAGAAAATATTAATAGAGATAATAATTATGATAGTAATAAAAATTGTGATATTAGTCAAAATTGTAATTTAGGTAATCTTAATAATAATATTATCCAAAATAATGAATTAGAACAAAATGTAAAATACATTTATAGCCCAAGTCCAATTAAATATACAAAAACAATAAGAATTAAAATTAATAAATAATATATATAAATATATATTTATTTAATTTAATTTTAGTAGTTTTTTTTGGTTTTTTAATGTAAATTAAAAAAAATAAATTATTTGAACATTCAAAATTAATATTTATATTTAATTATAAATTGGATTTTTTAAAATATAAAATATTTTATAATTTTGATTAATCAAATAATATTAATAAGAAGAATGCAAAAAAATAATTATGAAAAAAATGGTTTTAGATGTACTGCAATGATTAAAAAATATAATTTAAATAAAGAATACTTTTTTATAATTTGATTAAAATAAAGAATAGAATTTTATAAAAATATATTTAAATTTAATTATTGTTGTTATAATAATTTAATATAATTAAGATTGATTAATAATTATGTTAATATATATTAAAAAACTAATATAAATAATATATTTTGTAATATATATAAAAATTAATCAATATTTTTTTTATAATCTTCTTTATTTTCATTTTCAACTTTTCATTTTCATTTAAACCTACTAATAAATTAATTAACTTTTTTTGAATAATATTCTATATATTCTTTATAAATAATAGTTATAAATAATAAATAATGGATATTAATACTCTTAAAGAAAATAGTGACATACTTGGAAAAGGTTCATTTAGTACAGTATATAAAGTAAAAAATCCAAAAACAAATGAATTTTTTGCATTAAAAGAAATTGATATTAGTAAAAGACCAAAAACAAAAATTGAAGATGAAATAAGAATAATGAAAAATATGAATTCAGAAAACAGTGTATCATTCATAAATTCAATATCAACAAAAAAATATTTCTATATTATAATGGAATATTGTGAATTTACCTTAGAACAATATATACAAAGAAGACAAAATCCATTTTCAGTTAGTGAAATAAAATACTTATTAAATCAATTAAACAATGCATTTAAAATAATGAATGAAAAAAAAATAATACATAGAGATTTAAAACCAAGTAATATTTTAATTAGTTTAAAACAAATAGATAAATGTTTAATTAAAATAACTGATTATGGTTCAAGTAACTTTCAAGATGATATGACAGGAGAAACAACTGATCATACTCCATTATATTCTTCTCCAGAATTATTAAATGGTGAAATAATTAATTCTAAAATTGATATTTGGAGTTTGGGAATTATTATTTATTATTTATTAAATAAAGAACATCCTTATACTGGTAAAACTGAAGTACTAATATTAAATAATATAAAATCAGGGAAAAAACTTAAATTAAGTGATGATGATTTATTAAATGATTTAATTATTAAAATGCTAAAATTTAATGTTAGTGAAAGAATTTCTTGGGATGAATATTTTAATCATCCTTTTTTTAAAGAAAATAATGATGTAGGTAATTCTAATTTTAAAATACCTTTTTTTAATTTTAATTGTGATAAACATTCAAAAGTTTTTAATAATTATTGTGTTGATTGTAAGAAAAATATTTGTAATAAATGCTTAAAAGAACATTTAAGTCATCAAATTATTCCTTTTAATGAGATAGGATTAAAAAAAGATGAAATTGATAAAATGGAAAATATATTTAAAGAAATTGATGAAAATATTATTTCATTCAATAAAATTAAAGAAAATATTGAAAACTTATTATTAAAAATGAAATTAATTCAAGAAAAAGAATCAGTATATGATAATGATATTAAAAATAATTATAAAGAATATTATTTAAATTATTTAGAAATGATTAATAATAATATAAAAAAAAATAATATAAAATATGATGAAATTACTTTAATTAATTTATCCAAAATAAAACATAAAAATGAAATTATTTGTACCTATGATATTGAAAAAGAAGATGAAAATATTCAAATATTAAATTCTTATGAAGAAATATTAAAAAAATATGAAAAATATTCTGTTTGGGATTTTAATGGCACTTCAGAAAATGAAAATGAGCTCAAAAAATGTGATATATTTATAAATGATAAAAGAATTCCTTTTTGCTATGAATATAAATTTCCAAAAAAAGGAAAATATACAATTAAATTTGAGTTTTATGAACCTTTAACAAATACAAATTTCATGTTTGATGAATGTAATAAAATAATATCGATAGATTTATCTAATTTTAACTCCAAAAAAATAAGAAACATGAGTTATATGTTTTCGAATTGTTCTTCTTTAAAAAATATAAATTTATCTAATTTTAATACTGAAAACGTTAATAATATGGATAGTATGTTTTCAAATTGTTCTTCTTTAAAAAATATAAATTTATCTAATTTTAATACTGAAAATGTTAATAATATGAGTTATATGTTTAATAATTGCTCTTCTTTAGAAGAATTAGATTTATCTAATTTTAATACTAGAAATGTTAATAATATGGTTTATATGTTTACATATTGTTCTTCTTTAAAAAAATTAAAAATATCTAAATTATTTGATACTTCAAAAATTGAAGATATGAGTTATATGTTCTCAGATTGCTATTCTTTAGAAGAATTAGATTTATCTAATTTTAAAACTGAAAATGTTAATAATATGGAAAATATGTTTTTAAATTGTTCTTCTTTAAAAAATATAAATTTATCTAAATTTAATGTTGAAAATGTTAATAATATGAGTTATATGTTTAATAATTGCTCCTCTTTAGAAGATTTAGATTTATCTAATTTTATAACTGAAAATGTTAATAATATGGAAAGTATGTTTTCAAATTGTTCTTCTTTAAAAAATATAAATTTATCTAAATTTAAAACTAAAAAAGTTGAAAATATGAATTGTTTATTTAATAATTGTTCTTCTTTACAATCTTTAGAATTAGATAATTTTAAAACTAATAAAGTTTATCAAATGGATAAAATGTTTCAAAATTGTTCTTCTTTAAAAACTTTGTCTTTTATTAATTTTAATATTGATAAAGTGTATAATTTAAATAATATATTCTTTGGTTGTGATTCTTTAGAGTTTTTATATATAAATAATTTTAGAATAAATAATGGTATTAAATGGGAAGATCTTTTTTATGGATTGAATGAAGATTGTTATATTGATTGTTGTGATGAAACTTTTAAAAGAGAAAAAAAAAATTGAAAAAATTTGAAATAAAATAATAAAAAAATTTTTTATTGTTATTTTATATTTAAAATTAAATATTTACAAATTATTTTTTTTTTAAACTTTCCAAAAAAAATAAAATGAATTTTTAATAGGTTATTATTTAACTATAATAAACCCCAAATTAAAAAATAATAATAAAAATGGACAATCTTTTTTTTTATAATAATACAATTGAAAATCTTAATAATTACATTGATGAAAATGAAATAATCCAAATTCAATCAACTCCTCATATAAATAATTTTTATAGTTTAAGTAAAAATTCAAAAGAAAGAAGAATTAAGCAATTTGAAAATTACTTATTTGGTGAAAGAAATAGAGAATATAAAATTGATTTAGATTTATTTAAAAAAAATAAATGTCAGAAAATAAAGAAAAAATTTGGTAAATTTTTTACTGAAACAATTATTAAATTATATAAAAATAGACTTTTAACAATTATTAGAATAAAATCTGGATATAAACATTTACTTTTATTATATCAATATTATTTAAATAAAAAAAAAGAAAATAAAGATGAAGAATTTTTAAAATGTTTTCCTTCATTTAAAAAAATATATTTATTTCTTAAACAAGAAAAAGAATATTTAAATGAAAAAAGTAATTTTCAAAATTTATTATTTATAAAAATCTATATTGATTTATATGATAATTATATTAATTTAAATGAAAATTCTATTGATTATTTAAAAAAGAAATTTTTTTTTAAAATAACTAAAGAATATTATTCAAAAATATCATTTATTAATTATGATGAAATAAAATGGAGTATATCAACAATGAATTTACATTTTTATTCAATTAAAGAACATAAATTATATTTAGAACAAGAAGAAAACAAAAATATTAAATATTTTTCAGATAAATTTATAAGATTAAAAAATTTAATAGGTGGATTTAATGATATTGAAAAATTATTTTTTTTATAAAATATTTAATAATATAAATTTAATTAAAATATAATCTTTAAAGGAAAATAAGTTTATAATATATTTTTTTGATTTTTAATATTTAAAATAAATTTTAAAGATAAATCATTTTAATAATATAAAATATTAATCGATAATTTCAATATGAATTTATTTAATTATTATATATTTTTATTTTAATTAATTTAATAACTTTCCTAATCATTAGAAATAATAATAATAATTATAGATTTTTTAAAAACTAGAAAAATAGGGAAATAAAAGAATCAAAAATACAATAAACAATAATAAAATAATTAAAAAAATAAAATCATTTAAAAAAAATGGGAGCCAATCCAACCCAACCAACCTCAATAGAGAATGAAAATTTATTAAATAAAGACAAAATAATCTTAGAAAATATAAATGAAGAAATCAAAGAAACAAAAGGAATATATCACCAAAGTAAAGCAGTAAATGAAACAGTAATAAAATTAGAAATACCTAAAACAAAAAAAGAAAAATTAAACACTAGTGAATTTATTTTTATTTTAGATATATCAGGTTCAATGGGTAGTTATATAAATGAAATAATAACAAAAGTAATGCCAAAAGTATTTGATTTATTAAGATATCCTGATAATAAAATATTTCATTTTATTGGTTTTGAAAGTGATATTCATTATTATAAAATGACAAAAAATGATTTTTTAAAATCTGAAATTGAATGTATGGGAGGAACAAGTATGCAAAATGTTCCTTTGAAATTAAAAGAAATATTAGACGAAATACCAAAATATTCAAATATTAATTTATTAACTTTATCAGATGGTGAAATTGAAGATCAAAATGAAACTAAAAATAATGTAGAAGAACTTTATAAAGAATTAAATGGTAGTTATAATAATATTAATTCAAAAGCAATTCGTTTTATGTCTGATCCTGAAGCAAATCCTGATACTTTAGCTCTTTTTTCTTTATTAAGATTTAATAGTTTTCAAAATTTTAATGAAAATAATGTTACTACATTTTTACCTAAAGATTATAATTTAAATAATGAAGAAATTGAGAGATTTGCAAATATAATTGCTTCTTTATTTCCTAGTTCTCTTTCTGAATGGGAAATTTATAGTAAAGAAAATAATTTAAGAATTGAACCTAATGGGAAAACTTTTAATAATTTAAAATTAACTGCTGGAAAACATACAATTTTTGTTGAAAAGGTTTATGATAATTTAAATGATATTGTTACTCTATCTTCTACTGATTCTGAAACAATTGATTTAATTAATAAAGGTGAAGTTAATCAAAAAAATCTTTATCAAGTTTATGATAAAATATTTGAAAACATAA
>Ga0256407_10008633_pt1 | contig 14864 bp, 14 predicted proteins | sample RumenRJG_04DNA_FD_193489 | JGI IMG/M metagenome (GOLD analysis project Ga0256407, IMG submission 193489) | Bovine rumen microbial communities from Lethbridge, Alberta, Canada - RJG_04 | ecosystem: Host-associated > Mammals > Digestive system > Stomach > Rumen | place: Canada: Alberta... | reverse complement strand
AGTTCTGCAACACAAGACGAAACTATCAGAAAAACAAACATTGAAGCAGTCCACGAAATTGCACGACAATTAAGATTGAGAAACATAGGCGGTATGGTTATTATCGACTTTATCGATATGACAAACAGAAATGATAAACTCGCAATTATGGAAGAAATGGAACTTGCCCTTGAAAACGATAAGGCAAAACCTCAAGTCGGACAATTATCAGACCTCGGACTTGTTGAACTTACAAGACACCGACAAGGACAAAGCATAAGCGAAGTATTTTCCAAAAAATGTCCTCACTGCCAAGGCACAGGTTATGTATTTGAAGAAATTCAATATGCTGCTGCCCCCGGAGAAGTTGACCTTAAAGCAAAAGCAGCAAAACTCAAAGTTCCCGTACAACAGCTGAAAAACAAAAATAATAAATTTAATAATAATCAGGTGTTCACCGTACCACAAAACGAAACACCCGAAGCTCCGCTCGATAATTCGGAAGAAAATCAAAACGGAAATAAAGAACATAAAAACGAACATTCAAACAATAAATTTAACAGAAATAACAAATTTAACAAAAACAATCGTTTCAATAAATTCAACAAAAACAATAATTATCAAAAAAATGAAGAACAAAATCATGAACATATTGATATTATTGAAAATAATGAATACAATAATAACAACGAACATAAATTCGAAAATAATCCAGAAGAAAAAGTTGAAACGATAAAAGTTGAGGAAAAGGAAGAAACCGTTTCAAAACAACCTAAAAAACCAGAAGAAAAGACTGAAACGAAAAAAAGAGGAAGAAAACCAAAAACAGAAAAGTCTGAACCTCAAACTGAAGTTAAAACTCAAAAAAGGGGAATAAAAACAAAAGAAAAAACCCCAACAGAAAACAAAGTATCCGAAAATAAAGAGGAGCAACCGAAAAAACGTGGCAGAAAACCTAAATCAAAAGAATAACAAAAGAATAATCAGTTCTATAATTTTATTTGTTGTTTTATTTATAACAAATGCATTCTGTTTTGCTGCAACAAAAGAGGAAGCATTAACCGATGACTTCTTTAAAGCAGCAATGAATGTTGAATCCGTAGATAATTCTAAAAACATAAAAGGAACACCTAAACCTACTCCTGACCCCAATTCGGAAATAAACAATAAAAAAGCCGTTAACAATGAAAAACTGAATAAATTTGTTGAAGATTTAAAAATAAACTCTGAAAAAGTTATAGAAACAGTCAAAGAATATAGCATTCAAATAAATGATTACAGCTTAAAAGTGACAAAAGGAAATAAAATGCTGTCAAAGATATTGTTGATTTCCGTATTGTCAGTAATAAGCTTAGTTGTCATATTTTTCCTGCTTGTACTCTTCAAATTATTATTCGGAAAAAAGAAAAAATCTACAAATCCTTTTGAAGCGAAAATGTCGGTAAAAGAACAAAATTTATTTGAACAACAACCCGTAAACAGTGAAGAACAGGAAGAAGATTTTGAGGAAAATGAATTTGAAGGAATTCCTGATGAAGAAGAATATGAAGAACCTGTCGCTCCTCAATTTAACGAAACAGAAGAGTTAAAAAGCAATCTCATCAACCAGCCTTCACCTACAGACATAAAATCTGCAATTAAATTATTTATAAAAATCACATCAAAATAAATAAAAAGGGAGTTTTAAAAACTCCCTTTTTAAATATAAAATTTATTTTTTAGAATACCGGTTTTCCCGCATATTTTAAAAGTTGATCGATTACCTTCGGCATTTGACAAACAAATGAATAATTCCCCTTAGATACGGAACACTTTTCACAAGTACAATTTAATTCATAACATTCAAGAGCCTGTTCTGTCCAACTTTGAGTTATTGAATTAGAAATAACTCCTTGATTTTGAGAACAATAGACTTCTGATTCAACACATTTACCCGAATAAGCATCTTTAAACATAGACACACCCCTTACTTAATTCAACGGAAATATTCTAATATATGTTGACCAACATTTAAATACATTATTTAACTGATTTTATAATTTCATCCATTTTTGAAATAATATCAGCATTATATCTGTCTGTCATTTTAGAAAACGGATAAAAACTCATGTTTAATTGATTTGAAAAATTTTTTACCGTTCCGAAAATTAAATTTTTGGAAATTTCATCAACTTTTGCGCACAAACCGAAAACGGGAAGTTTATTATAATTTATCCATTCAGCCATTTGCAGGTCATTTTTTTGAACGGGGTGTCTTGAATCAATAAACTGAATTAATGAAACAATTTCTTTTCTGTTTAAAAGGTATTCTTCAAGATTTTTTTGCCAATCTCTCTGCATTTTATCGGAAACACCCGCATAACCATATCCGGGTAAATCGGCAATCACAAAACTGTCGTTGATTAAAAACAGGTTGATTAATCGAGTTTTTCCGGGTTTATTTGAAGTTTTTGCAAGTCCTTTGTGATTTACTATTGAATTTATAAAAGAAGATTTTCCGACATTAGACCTTCCGATTAGAGCAAATTCGGGAAAATTCAGATTCGGACATTCTCTAATAGAAGGAGCGCTGGTTAAAAATTTTGCGGTTGTTATTTTCATTTGAAAATTTCTTTTTGTATAAAACTGCTGATAAAAGATTATAAACTTTACGATTATTATAAACCGTTAAAAATATTTCATCTGTACTTATCTGAACATCTGTCGGTGTTTTTGTTTCAGCATCAGTTGTTTCAACATGTGTTACTACAAGTTTTTTCTTTGAAAACAACTTTGCGGGCAATCGCCAAAATAATTCAAATGTTCTAAAAATATTCATGCAAAAATGATATCAAATTTGTATCCATTTTAAAAGTTTTTTAAAAAAATTAATCTATTTTTATGACAATTTCTTTTGATTGAAAAAAATTTTTATGATTTATTATAAAAGTAATCTATGAAAGGAAAAAGACATGTGTTTTTTATGTGAAAAATTAAAAGAATATCAACTTACGCTATTGGCAATAATTCTTGCCATAGGACTTGTTCTTGCCGCTGCTGTCGGAACAAAGAACATTTCTCAAAAAGGAATTTATATGACAGGTTCTGCTGAAGAAATCGTTACTTCTGATTCGGCAACTTGGACAATTACTTTAAATACAAAAAAGAAAACTTTATCAGAAGCATACAAAACAATTCAATCACAAATTCCGACAGTAAAAGAATATCTTATCTCAAACGGAATAGAAGAAAAAAACATTACGATAGAACCTTCAAATTATTGGACATCTTATGTAAGACTTCCTAACGGTAATACAACCGACGATATTGCAGCATACAACTATTCTCAAAATATTTGTGTAAAATCAAATGACGTAGATAAAATTAAAGAACTATCAACAGACATTGAAAAATTGACCGAAAAAAATATAACCTTGAGTTCTCAAAATCCCGAATATCAATATTCAAAACTTGCCGAATTAAAAGTAAAATTGCTTGAAGCAGCATCTCAAGATGCTAAACAAAGAGCAAATGCAACTTTAAAAATTAACAACAACAAAACAGGAAAAATTCTTTCGGTTAAAACAGGTGTATTCCAAATCACATCTCCCGAATCAAATAACGTAAGCGATATGGGAATTTTTGATTCTAATTCTATTGAAAAGAAAGTAACCGCAGTTGTTAACGTAACCTATGAAATAAAATAAGAAGAAGTAAAAAAATAATAAAATAAAAAGGAATGATTAAATCATTCCTTTTTTTAATAAAATTATCTGTAATTTATAAATTGCAACGGAATATCGTATTCCGATTCTTTTTCTCTGACAAGTTTTATAACATCTTGCAAGTCATCTCGGCTCTTGCCCGAAACTCTTACTTGGTCTCCTTGAATAGCCGCTTGAACTTTTATTTTTGAATTTTTTATATCCGCAACTATTTTTTTTGCCAATTCGATACTCAAACCTTTTTTCAAATTAAACACCTGTCTTAACTTTCCGCCAAGAGCATTTTCTTTGGGCTGAGGGTCAAGAATTCTTATATTTATATTTCTTTTTACAAGTTTAGACTGCAAAATATCGATTATACTTCTTAGCTTCATATCGTCAGTCGTAGTGATTGTTATTGTTTTATCCCCGTCTAAATCAACTTCCGAATTACTGTCTTTCAAATCATATCTTGAGGCTACATCTCTTTTAGTTTGGTCAACCGCATTTACAAGTTCTTGTTTATCAAACTCAGATACAATATCAAAACTGCTGTCTTTTGCCATATTAATTTCTCCTTTTGAATAAGGTTAATTATAACAAACATATTCAGTTTTTCAAATATATTTATAAACAAAAAAAAAGACCTCATAAAGAGGTCTAAATAATTTTTAGAGAGAGATAGAGAGAAAAATTTATACTTTATATACGCTAATTTACTATTACAAAATTTTCTTATCTATATCTTTTTTATTAGCACATTAACTATGCGTTGTATTTTGCAGTTTCTCTTTTTTGTGCTTGTTCTTCTGCTTTTTCTACACCTTCAAGTTCCTTAGTCGCTTTTTGCAATAAAGTATTCAATCTTTGCTTTTCAGTATCCAATTGATTTTGTTTTAAATTTAATTGTTGTTGTTGTTGATTTTGCATACTATAAGCTGATTCTTGTCCATTTGCACCTTGTTGCTGATTGAACAAATTCATTTGCTGTTGTTGTGCTGCTTTTTGATTAACCAATTGATTTTCTTGATTAGACAATTGACTCAATTTTGCGTTGTAATTGTTAACTTGAGTTTGAAGACTCATTTTACGAGCTGTGAATAATGCTGATCCCATTTTTTTCTCCTATCTTTTTTTTATTTTTCTCTACATCATTATAAAGTATTTTTTTTCATGAAAATTGCTATTTTGTATATATGTATGTTAATATTTCTTAACATGTGAAACCCATGTACTACATGGGTTTCGGGCTTTTTACCTTTCAAAATCGGCACATGAATGCTTTACAAAAAAGCGAAAAATTATGTCTTAATATATACAAAATATATACACATATTATTGTATTTTTTATTATATTTTGAATGCACGATTGTAATATAATTTTAAACCAATCAAACTTATGATTATGTTAGGCAGCCAAGCGGCAAGAACAGGTATTAATAAACCAGATTCTCCAAAAGATACTGAAAAAGCCCTTATTAAATAATAAAAGAATATAATTAATATACTGAACAAAAATCCTCTGTTATATCGGACTCTGGGGGGTGTTATTGCAAGAGGAACTCCTAAAATTACAAGAACTATTGAAGTAAAAGGAAATGCTGTTTTATCCCACAAACTTATCAAACTTGTTCTTCTGTTTTTCTCACTCAATTTTTTATTTTCATTTTGTTGTTTAGAATCATCTGCCAAAATTTTTGCAAGTTGAAAGAAATTATGAGTTTTGCCTTGGTCTCCCGCAACAATTTGGTTATTGATTTCCGAGTCAAAGTCAATAATTGTTTGTTCAAACCATGATGTGCTTAAATTTTTGCCTTTTGGAGTAATTGTATATGCGGAAGCGTTTCTGAAAAGCCAGCCTTCCAAAACAGAAGAACCGCTTTTAGCCTGTATTATCTGAATTGCCGATGGGTCTGAAACATCTAAAATTGAAACGTTTTTAAACTGTCCGTCAGCGCAATCTTCAACATAAAAAAATCTTTTTAACTGAATTCCGTTTTGAAGTTCTTTAAGTGTGAAATTCTTCTTTCCTTTAGGAATATGCCTTTGAGTAACTGACCACATGGCAAGATACTTTGATTCCTGCGTTGTTATGGGAACTATTGTTTCATTAATTATAAATGTTATTAAAGTTGCGGCCATTGCAAACAAAAAAATCGGTTTTGCTATTCTTGAAATACTTACTCCGCATGCCCTCAAAACTGTAATTTCCGAAGCAAGGCACATTCTGTTGACTGTCATGACCGTTGCAAAAAGAACACTTATAGGAATCGTCATGACCATAATTGCGGGAAGATTTAATAAAATCATCATGAATGCAATTTTAACGGGCATTCCGTACATTGAAATCTGTTTTATCAAAGTTGTAAATGTATCGGACGCAAAAATAATTGATGTAAAAATAAGAACCCCGAAAACAAAAATTTCGGTAATCTGAACTAATATATATCTGTCTAATATTGAAAGTTTAAACTTATTCATATTATATATTTTAATTCAAAAAAGAATTTATACATCTATTTTCACAATAAATTACAAAATTAACCTTTTACAGCACCTTCGTTGTGACCTGAAATAAAATATCTTTGCATAAACAAGAAAAAGACAATTATCGGAATGATTGAAATTATTGAACCTGCAGCAATATATCTCCAATTTGAACTGAACATCCCCTGCAAATCATTAATACCGACAGGCAAAGTATATAAAGATTTATCCGTTAAAATAATGCTTGGCCATAAAAACTCACCCCAAGAACCTATAAAAGTGAATACCGCAAGAACCGCACAGGTTGGTGCAACACAAGGAAGCAGAATTTTACTCCAAATTTGAAAAATATTGCAACCATCCGCAAAAGCGGCTTCTTCAAGTTCTTTTGGAACTGACATGAAGGCTTGCCTCATTAAGAAAATCCCAAATGCATTTACGGCAAAGGGAAGAATAAGCCCCGTAAAACCAGCAACTTTTGATACACTGTCAACTAAATTCAATTTTAATATTATTAAATAAATCGGGAGCATGATTGCCTGAAAAGGAACCATGATTGTTGCAAGAATAAGGTAAAAAATAAAACCTTTGCCCTTAAACTGCATTCTTGCAAGAGGGTATGCAGCAAGCGCCGAAAATATTACGTTTAAAATTACCGTAAATACGGCAACAATTAAACTGTTTAAAAAATATGAAATAAACGGAATTTGCTTCCAAACGCCCGTAAAATTTTCAAAAGTAATATCCGTCGGAATAAAAACAGGGGGATATTGAAAAATATTTTCCAAAGGACCTTTTAAAGCAGTAGAAATGAGCCACAAGAACGGAAAAACCGAAATTACGGAAACAAAAATCAAAATTAAATGAGTGAAAAAGCCTTTTAAATTTTTGTTCATAATTCGTACTTTTTCCTTTCAAAGACGAGAATATTCAATGCGGAATATGCCATGACAACGAGCAAAAGAACAACAGATGCCGCAGATGACATTGATAAATCGAGATTTTCAAAAGCACGCTCATAAATATAATAAACTATTGTTTTTGTTGAATTCAAAGGCCCGCCTCTTGTCATAACATAAATTTCAGCAAAAACTTTAAGTGCTGAAATTGAAGATACCGTAACCACAAGAGTTATTGTCGGCATTAAATAAGGCACGGTAACATTCAGATGCTTTTGAAAAAGATTTGCACCGTCAACATCGGCAGCCTCTAACAAATCTTTCGGAGCGCCCATTAACGCCGAAAGATAAATCATCATATAATAGCCGATACCTTTATATATAGTTACAAGTATGACCGACCAAATTGCAACTTTAGGAGAGGTAAGCCAATCTATATGGGAGAAACCGAATGTTTCCGCTATATAATTTAAAATACCCTCTGATGCGTACAACCATTTAAAAGCAATGGCAACCACAACAATAGAAACTATAACCGGCAAATAAATTAATATTTTATACAAATTAAGACATTTTATTTTTTGATTAATTAATATCGCAAGAATAAGCGGTATTACTGCCAAAATCGGAACAGCACCAAACAGATACAAAAAAGTATTTACCATAACTTTGTAAAATTCTTTTGATTGAAATAATTCGATGTAATTGCTCAAACCCGCAAATTGGGGATTGTAAATACTTAAAGAATAATCCTTGAAACTGAGCAATACCGTCTGTGCAAAAGGAATAAAGAAAAAGACGGTAAGTACAATTATTGCAGGCAAAATAAATAAATATGGGACATATTTTCCGTAAAATCTGTACATTTTAAAATTATAAATATTGAAAAAATTTTGGTCAATTTGTAAATAAGAATTAAAAAAAACGGCTCAATGTACCGTGAGCCGAATGTATTAAATTAAAAACTCTCTCGCAGAAACTCAGGCTGCCACTTCAGTTTCTTCAGATTCGCCGAAAATTTCTTTTGTAACTTCGGAAACATTGACTTCGTGACCTGAATTTTTAAGTTCTCTGAGTTCCTTTATCTTTTCCGGTGTCAAAACTTTCAATGTCATAACACCGTTTGATTCTTTTGTAAGTGTTTCATTTATTTCAACAGGGTATGAATCATAAGTATCGGGAATTTCTCCGTCAACTATTTTTTGTTCAACATATTCAATATGACCTTGAACTTTGATTGGGTACTCGGGGTGAATTTTGAGCCATTGAGCATAAGACATATTTCCTCTGGGATTGTTGCACAATGCACATTCTCCGAGATAATTGCTTGTATCATCAGGTCCGCCCAAAGAGTGAGGGTGAACGTGTTCTGCAGTATGAAGAGCGCCTCTTAAAAGTTTATCCATCAATTCATAATTTGAATTAGGTGCTTTTCTTCCGTTAATCATTTTATCTATTTCAGAAAAGCCTTCAGGCAAATTCATTGAAGCATCTAAAAGATGTTCCCATTGTTTTTCTGACATATCGCCTTGTAAATTCTTGAGTTGTTCTGTAAAGTGAACTCTCGAAATTTGACCTGCTTTAACTCTTGCCGTTTCACTTTTAACTAATTTTGCAACGGGATTTTCTTCATTTCCGTAAATTTCTTTTGCAACTTCAGATACATTACCCAAAACATTAACACAATATCCTTGAACTCTTTGTGGAAGATTGCGTTTGATTTTTGATACAGCACCAATTGCATCAAGATTTTCATCTTTTGCTGTTTCTTCGGCAATTAATGACGCAATTACTCTTGCTGATGCACGAAAATAATCTTTATCTTTGTTTATTTTTTCGGATAATTCACTGCCTTTTAATGTTGAAAATGATTGAATAACATTAGGCATTTCTCTGCCTCGAATCATTCTGTCACCGCAGCAGCAGCAAGGAACATCGTCTAATTGTTTAACGGCAAATTCGCCTGTTGAACAAGAATGTCCGAAAGAAAGTGCTTGTCCGCCTAAAAAATAAGATCTTAACGCAGCACCTGAATTTAATTCTGTTTGTGGTCTTTCTGTTTTGTCAGACAAAATAGGGTTTGTAACCTTTTTATCTTTTTCTATTTCTCTTGAGTAAACAGGATTTAATGAACTTACTGCATTAATAACCATAAACACACACTTTCTTAACACACTTACACTGTATTAAGAGCCCTAAAAAATTAAATTGACTGTTTTTTTAAGCAACACAAAAATTTGTTACAAAACTTCATAAAAACATCTGTGTTGTCGAAAAATAAAAAAAATTAAACAATTTTTTCTATTAATGTAACAGAGGGATCTAACAATTTTCTTCCAACATTATCGAATTGAATACAGCATAATGTTTTTTTGCCGTAACTCATTATTTTTTCGACAATTCCGACACCATATTTAGCATGACTTACTCTGTTTCCTGCTTCAAAAACAACAGGTTCACGTTGCAAAACAGGTTCTTTTGGAGTGTAAACAGGTAGCGGTTCGGAATAATTTTTTTCTAAAACCGAATTTGGCAAAACCGAGTTATTTTCTTCATAATTTACGGTTTGATTGACTTGAGTTTCGGAAGGATTATCTTGTTCTTCTAAATAATCGTAGTCATCATCTTCTTGAACTTGTTCTTGTATGGACTCTTCTTGATTATTGGGTTGAATGTCAGTGTCGTTTTGATAAGACACCGTTTCCTCTTTTTTTACATCTGAATTTAAATTAATTCCGGTGTTTCTGTTTTGAAACAAATTTTCCAATATATTTTGTCTTGCTATTGTTTCAGCGTTATTTTCAATCGGTTTTTCTTGGGCTTCAATTTCTGGCGTTTCAATTTGAGTTGTATCTGAAACAGCAGTTTCTGCTTTTTGTTCCATTTCCAACTTTTTATTTACTTCTTGCAGATTTAATAAATCTAAATCATCTAAATCTTGTGTTGTGATTATATCTTCCTGAAAATTTGCATTTTCATCATCTTCAATATCTAAAGAAGATTTGTTCATAGTAACCATAATAGGTATGGATAATGTACTTTCACCGTACAAAATAAAATCATTTTCAGATAATTTGCTTACAAAATTTCTTAAAGAATCATCTAAACTAATTTCTTGTACCGAAGGGAAGAGGACATAATTATTGCAGAACTGTTTAATTCTGGGTAAATATTTTTCATCATGTTTGCATATCGAAACAAGTCTTATATTACTGTTTTCATATATTCTCTTAATTGAATTGTTATTGATATTATTTTCTGTAACATCTGCAAAAATATAATATTTTTCAGAAATTCTGTTTATCAAAGAATCAAAAATCAATTTGTGGAAATGAACATCTGCTTCAGAAATATCAATGATTGAAGAATTTTTCAACGTATTTAAAATTTCAAATTGAGACGGGTCATTTGCAAAAATTTTCTTTTGTCTGAATTGAGCTAATTTATTGGAGAAAATCAACAATCCCGCATCGTTAGAACTTCTGCATTCACTTTCAACAATTTGAGAGAAAGTATCAAACGGAATAAATCCGTTTGGAATTGTTTCTAAAAACTTTTCGGTTTCAAGAATAATATTTTGAACAATTGTTTTAGTTATAAAAGGAAGTTCTTCAAGTTCGTTATTAAAGATATAATCAAGAGCATTTATATCTAAAGGAATACGAATATCTCTTCCGTATCTCAATTTTTTTTGAACTTTCGTAAGGCTGTATTTTCCGTCAAAATCAAAAATTATTGATTTAACATCATTTGAATTAAGTGAATTTAATATATTTTGCACCAATTTTTGAGAAGACTCAGGCTTATCACAAAGGACACAAGCATTTGAGGATAAAAATTTCATATCGGTAGAAATATGAATTTGAGGATTTCCCAAATAATTACCCCAAGATAATTCTCTTGATTTTGGTCTGAAAAGTCCTAAAATTTCCTGAGAATCAAGACGACCGATATCAGAATCTTTAGCAGGGATATGACCGTCATAAGGGCTCAATTTATTGTCCTTGTTCACAGAAAGATAAAATTTGACAGTTGCTACGTTTATTTCGGAATCTTCCATCTCTTTGATATCTGTTACTTGAGAAATAACCGTTTGTTGATTATCTTCCAAAAATAAAAAATCAGATAAATTCAATGACTCTTCTTCATTTGCATACAATATGTCAGCAAAGTCTTTTCTAACCTCATAAATTTGCATTTTGTCAAAATTCCTTCTTTTTTTACATTATACATAAAAAAAAATAATATCAAAAATAATAATTATTAAATGTTTTTAAATTATAATCGTTATAAGAAAAAGAGACAAAAATGTATCCAAAATACGAAGTTTTATTACGACACAAGCGTTCCGAACAAATTGACGAAGAGCATTCGGGCTTAATAATTTTATATGACGAAAAAGGAAATGTACTTTATAAAAAAGGAGAAGATAACAATTATCTTTTTTATCACCGCTCTTGCATGAAGCCCCTTCAACTCGCATCTATATCAGAAATAATTGATTACTATAACCTTTCAAATGAAGAAATTGCAGTATGTACGGCATCTCATGCAGGAGACGATATTCATATAAACACTATTAGAAGTATTTTTAAAAAAAGTAATTTAAAAGAAACTGATTTACTTTGCCCGCCGCATGCTCCTTTAAGCAAAGATGCTCAAAAAAAATTGATTTTGGAAAACAAAGAGCCATCGTCAATACATCATAACTGCTCGGGAAAACACACCGCAATGCTTTCATACTGCAAAATGAAAGACTTTGATACTTCAAATTATAATGAATTAAATCACCCTGTTCAGAAAAAAATTCTGAATTTTGTATCGGAAATATGCGAATACCCTTTTAATAAATGCTCTTTGACCAAAGACGGCTGTACTTTACCCGTTTTGGGAACACCTTTGAAAAACCTTGCAATCGGCTTTATAAAAGTATTTACTTTGCCCGAATTTCAAAAAATAAAAAATGCCGTAATTTCTTGTCCATACCATTTTGGCGGAGAAGAAAGAACAGATTCTCAAATTGTTATTGCAGGTGGCGGGAGATTAGCGGCAAAAGTCGGAGCAGGCAACTTATGTTGCGTTGTTGATTTAATTGAAAAAACTTGTCTTGTCGTAAAAATTGCGGATTCCGACAATAATGCAAGAGGATATGTTCTTACAAAAGCCTTAAAAATGTTAAATAAACTTCCAAATTATGAAAATTCCTTGCTCTCGCAACTATTTCCCGATAATATTAAAACCGATACAGGCGAAATTATAGGAAAAAAAGAAATTACTTTTGAAATTTAAAAACAAATCATAAAAAGAGGGGAAAACTCAAAAGAGTTTTCCCCTCGTAATTATTTTGCAACTATTTTAAAAGTTGTACCTTTTCAGCATCTTGAGGATATTTTCCTTCAGGAATTGTTTTGTAAACTCTGTAATTTATGTCTGCAAAACAATTATCGATACTTTCAATTTCGGCAAGTTTTTCTTCGTTTATGCAACCCGAATCAATCATATCAGCGATTAATTCAAATCTGTGAACGTGTTCATTAAATCTTTCTGTTGCATAATCTTTTGCTTGCCATGTTGTGATAAGGAACGGCCAGTCAGAACTTTGCAATAACAAGTTTTCTCTTGCAAGTTGAGCCAACGCTCTTTGCATAAGTTTGTTATCCGGAACTTTATCGTATTCGTCGGCAATTGCGGACATTCTCTTTTCACAACCGTGTATAATCGGCCACATCCATTCAGTCAAGTGGTTTTGCCATACATAGAAGTGTCCGCCTTGTCCCCAAGAACTTTCAGGGATTTGGATAGCATCTTTCGGCGGGTGCTTTTCAACGTATTCGCCTGCTGTCATCATTTCTACGTCAGGAACATATTTATTTATCTTTCTAACCACTTGCTTAATAAATTCAACACCTTCAAACCACCAATGTCCGAATAATTCGGTGTCGAAAGATACCATTACCAAGCCTTCTTTACCTTTTGCGTTTTTGTAATCATTCAACAAATGGTAAATCAAAGTTGTATAGTGATCTGAATTGAGGTTTACTTGTGACATTGCGAGTACGGGGTCGTACAACATTTTGTCGCCCAAACCTGCAGTCGGAGAAGTTATTCTCCAATAGTGCATACCTGATTTGTCGTCTTTTTTGTGGAATTCTCTGTAACAGCCGTCGCCGGGGTATCCGTCAGCAGCAGACCATACTTGATAACCTGCTCTTTCGTTTCTTCCCATAACTGCAACTTGTGCATCGGGGAGCCAATATGCAGAATATGTATCATATCCTGTCGGTTCTCTTTCGGGAAGAGGAATGTATTCGATGTTTCCGTAAACACCTACAACTCTTCTGTTTCCTATTGAACTTCCGCCTTCAATAACGTGTGATTCAGTAAAGAAATATTCGATATCATTGTTTTGGAGAGTTAATTCAATAGCGGGACGCCATTTCTTTTGTCCGTCTTTTCCGACATATTCATAACCTTGTCTGTAAGCACATTCGGGTAACCAGCAGCCTTTTGCTTTTTTGCCGAATAATTTCTTCGTGGTTTGTGAACCTACGCTGAATTGTGCATTTAAGTTTGCATCAGTTGCGAGAAGCGGTGAGAAACCGTGAGTTGCACCTGATGTTGTAATTTCGATACATCCGAGGTCTTGATATTTCTTGAAAGCACCAACTAAATCTTTATGGTATTTATTTACAAAACTGTCTTTAATGTGGCTGAACCAATCAAAATAGTATTTTGCGAGGTATTTTAAGTGTTGAGAATTTGCAACGTTCGGATCGGGATATCTTTCCAAATCTTCTGAAACTTGCTTAATTCTTGAATCTAAATATTCTACAAAACCGTTTTGAAGATGTTCGTCAATTAACTGTTCTGCAAGGATAGGAGTTATACCTACCGTTAATTTTGCCTTAATACCTTCTTCTTCATAAAGTTCGGAAATTGCATTAAGGAGCGGAACGTATGTTTCACACATACATTCGTATAAATTTTCTTCACCGAAAGGCCACATACCTGCTTTTCTGTAGTACGGTAAGTGACTGTGAAGCATAAAAACAAATTGTCCGATTGACATTTAATGTCCTCCTGTAAATTAAATAAAATGTAATAATATATATGAAATGCCTGATTAAAAAGGATTTATTATTTTTCTTATAACACAAACACGGAAAAAATGTCACCCTGTTGTACTAATACCATAGTATTATTTACAAATCTCAAAAATACTAATAGCAAGTGTTTACGAATTTTGAAATATTTGTTATAATACTTAACATATACAGCGAATGCAAAAACTGTATATTATACAAAAGCATGAGGCATGCCTCTGCGAATATATAAAGTACCGTGAAAATAAAAATTGCCATGGGGACGCTATGGATTTGACGGGACGATTGATGTAATCGTGCTGCGGGTTCCGGAGCTGTGCCGGATTATCAACGAGCAAAATTGAGAAACGCTAACAACGTAATCAAAGCAGACTTCTCAAGAGCAGCAGCTCTTGCTGCCTAGTATAGGCAGAGTCACCTCTGTATAGCCAACTTGCCGCCGTGCAGGGGAAATCATGCAAGTTGCGGCGTATGATGGTTGTGAGTGCGTCTAAGACAACAACCAAACTCGGCAGAGTATAAAATGCTTTATCGATATGCAGGGAATTGGTTCGAGCCGCAATATCGACGAGAATAACAGACCTACACTCGTAGAGGTACGCTTATTTCCGTTTCGGACGTGAGTTCGATTCTCACCGTCTCCACCAAAATACAGGATATGTTTTCATGTCCTGTATTTTGGTATAATGGTTATTGGGGAGAACGAATTTTTT
>Ga0256407_10008632_pt1 | contig 14864 bp, 7 predicted proteins | sample RumenRJG_04DNA_FD_193489 | JGI IMG/M metagenome (GOLD analysis project Ga0256407, IMG submission 193489) | Bovine rumen microbial communities from Lethbridge, Alberta, Canada - RJG_04 | ecosystem: Host-associated > Mammals > Digestive system > Stomach > Rumen | place: Canada: Alberta | collected... | reverse complement strand
GTCCAAAACAAAAATCCGGAACAAACTGGACCGGCCTACCAATCAAGCGGCCAAATAACCTTGCTCTTTACAAAAGCGCAAATCGCCGATTTGCTCGGCAAATTAAGCAAAAATTAACTACAAAAAAAAGGCCGCCCAACAGGGCGGCCGGATTTTGGTCTTGCAACCAATTTTTTGTCTTACATCCTAGTTGATGCGGGCGTCGGCGCTAACGAACTTAATCGTGGCGCTGTGGCGCTCTTCGTAGACGTTGTGGTAGATGTCCAACTGGATGTCTTTGGTTGAGTCAAAGTTCTTGGCAAACTTGTAGATGCGGTTTTTGGGCTCAGATTCCCAAGAAAGAACGAACTTGTTGGACTCCATCTCGCCCTTAAAGTTCTTTACGTTGCCGCGGCGGAACGTGTAGATTACGGCGCCTGTGTCCGCGTCCTTGAGAACGCAGAAAGCGTCGCTTCCGCTGTTTACGTTGAATTCCCAATTGCAGTTGTACTTTTGGTCAAACCAAACGCCCTGCAATGTCTCTGAAACGCCTACAGACTCGCCGATTGTAGTCGCCGCTCCTGTTACGGCGTCCATTCCGCCGGTAACGTCCTGAGCGAAAGCGCCGGCCGCCAAAACTGCGGCTACGGCAAAAGCTGTAAATAATTTTTTCATCTGGAACCTCCTATAATTCCTTAAAAAAAATGTATATTTTTTTCACTTTTTGATTTCGGTGTTATCGCCGTCCAAAGTTTCGTCGGTCTCTGTGTAGTCGTCCGACTCCTCTTTTGGCTTGGCTTTTTTGTTCTTTACCTTTATCTTGGTTTGCGGAACGTCGTCCGGAGCCTCGATGTATTCGTCCGCCTCCGCGTCTTTCATCATGTCCTTAAGGCGCTCCGCCTCGACAGCGTGGTAGCCGCTGATGTTTTCCTCGCAAATGAATTCCTTTAGCTTTTTGGCCTGCGCGCGGGTAAAATAATAATTTTGCGCGATTGTCTCCAAGTTGGGAAGGTCTGTGCTCTTTCCCTCCAAGGCCAAGTTTTTAGCCTTTCCCACATGTATTACAAAATAAGGGCTTTTGTCCACAAAGGCGTAGCCAAAGTGAAAGGTGGGCTTGGCCTTGTAGTTCATCATGCTTTTGGCAACGCCGTATTCTTGGTAGCCGGGAGCGGAGCCGTAAATCGTTTTTGTTTTGGAGGGCTTTGCCTTTTTGTCAAGGCGCTTGTTCTCAAAGTCGTCGATGTACTTGTCGATGGACTCGCAGCAAAGCCTTCTTGGCTCTTCCGCCATCTCCACCGTATAGGCCGTTGTGTCGTACTGGATTCTAAAGCCGGCCACGTCTGTGCCGCGGCGGTAAATGAATTCGCCCTTTTTGGCCTTGATTTTTCCAGCGATCGGCGGAACGTACATGGAGCACTCGTCGTAGATGTCGTAGCGGTTGGTGCCCAAAAATTTCTCCAAAGTGGAGCGGTCGGTGGGATGCATTTTTTTGTCGCTGTAAAGGTCGGGCTGTTTTTTTGCCGACGCGACGGAAGCCGCAGCCAAAACTACCAATGCGGCAAACGCGAATTTTTTCATGAATGACTCCTAATAATTTGTATTTTTAAATTAAACAAGTGTTTTTAACTATAGTTACTAGATATGCGTCAAGAAAACGCTTGACAAGAATAAAAAAGCCGCCCGCCGCGGGGCGGACGGCTTTGTCGCCTAGCGGATAATCCGCTAGACTAGGCTCAAATTAGAACCAGATTGAGGCGCGGATCGGAACGGCCCAAGCGAACTTGTTGCCTTCTGTAGCCTTTACTACGCGGAGGTAGCCAGGCTCAGCCTTGTCGCCCAATCCAACGGCGCCCTGGAAGCCAAGTCCCAAAGAAGCGTTAGATCCAACGGCGTATGTGGCTCCAACCAAGAATGACAAAGAAGGATCTTTGCTGTTGTTGGGCAAGAGCATGCGAACGTCGGCGGCGATTCCGAGAGCGTCAGACAAGGCGTAGTCAAGACCAACGCCAAAGGCCATCATCGGATCGATCTTTGTGTCGCTGTGGAACATGAACATAGAGAAGTCGGCGGCAACCTTGAAGGCTTCTGTGATTCCGTAAGAAGCGCCCGCGGCGAGCTTGAACTGCGGGTTCAATGTTACGAATCCGTCGGGTGTTTCAGGCTGCTTAATGCTGTACTTGCCGAACCACTCTTTGTCGGCCATAGTGAAGGCAACGCCTACAGTGGCGAAGAGCTTGTCAACGGCTGTCAAGTCAAACGCGGCTTCGATTGTGCCGTACTTCTTGTACTCGTCAGTGCCGGCTGTAGTGGCGTCAAGAGCCTTTGTGGTGAAATCCATAGTTGTTTTTCCAGTTGTATCGCTCTTTACAGCAGTGTAAGCAGCGTCATAGCCAGTCTGCTGTGTGCGAACGCCGTTCTTTGTTGTATACCAGCTGTTAGCAGCAACAGCTCCTGTTACAGCGGCTGTTGAAGCAACGAGATCGTATCCGCCCAAGAACTGGGCCTTGATTGTACCGATTCCGTCGATTGTGTAGGCGGCGCCGACTTTTCCGTTGCCAAAGGCGTGGTCCATGCGGCTCAAGTATGTCTTTAACTCATAGTTCTGGGCTACGAGAGGCAAGCTGGCGAAAATCTGCAAGGCTTCAACAGGGAAAATCTGAACGCCGATACCGCAGTCAGAAACCTTGCTGAAGGTGATTCCTTCGCCCCAAGCCAATGTGTTGCCCGGGCGGAGCCAGTTCCATGAACCATAGCAGAGGTCTCCGCGGAGGCCAGTGAAGTTGTCCATCTGTCCGATTGTGATCTTAACCTGGTCTACGGGTTTGATCCAGAAATCCATGGCGTCAGATCCGCCAAGGCTTGTGGGGTTTCCGTAAACGCCCATTGTCATACCGGCCTTTCCGTCGTCAGAAGCCCAGTTGATGTCAACGCGAGAAGCTCTGAATCCGCCCCACGGGTTAGATACAGCGGCGCCCTTAATGTCTTCGCCGTCAAATCCTACCAATGTCGGAAGGTTGCAGAGCCAAGCTCCAAATGTAACCTCAGCGAAGGCTGAAGTCGCTACCATAGCAGCAAGCGCCAAAGCGCCAATCAATTTTTTCATAATGAAAAAACCTCCCTTTTTTTTAGAGAGTCGTTTTTAAAAAAAGGGCAAATTTGGCGTTTTTTTGGGCAAATATAACAAGTTGTTTAAAACTTCTGCGCAAAATTTTTGGAAATTCGTAAAAAAAATAGCAAAACAAAGATACAGAAAACAAAAATAAAAGATTATGGCGGAGTGTTTTATGTTTTTGCAAGGATTTTTTGAATTTTTTTCCAAAAAAAAGCCAAAATCTTGAATAAAATTTATATGATATATAGTGAAGCGCCACAGTGTTGGCAGGCCGCCTCTTTGATACTAGAAATATCGGGAGGACTCGCAGAACATGACTGAGTATGAAGTTGCAATGCTTGTCATTGCTTTTTTAACTTTGATTGTAAATGCGATCGCTCTCTTCAACCGAAAGAAGTAGAAGCGTAAAAAAAAGCCTGCCCGTAGTGTTGCTGCCTCGGACAGGCTTTATCAAAAGCAAAAAAAAGAGGCGGCCGCATCACTGTGGCGCTTCTCTATGTTTTAAATAATACCGCGCCAACTGGTAAAAGTCAAGGAAAAACGAAAGAAAAAGGCGCGGTTTTGCGAGGCTTGCATTGCCACTAGCAAAAGCGCGCAAAGCGCGCTATTATAGAAAAATTATGGCAACAAGCAAAAAAAAGAGCGCTTTGGGCGCGGATGTCATCTCTGTAAAGGGAGCGCGAGAGCATAATTTAAAGAACGTCAGCGTAGATTTGCCGCGCAACAAGCTGGTCGTCATTAGCGGCTTGTCAGGAAGCGGAAAGTCTTCGCTTGCCTTTGACACGCTTTTTGCGGAAGGCCAGCGCCGCTATATGGAAAGCCTTTCCAGCTACGCCCGCCAATTTATGGGAGCGATGGACAAGCCCGACGTTGACTTGATCGAAGGCCTTAGCCCCGCCATTTCCATCGAACAAAAAACCACGCACAATAACCCCCGTTCCACCGTGGGAACGGTGACGGAAATATACGACTACTACCGCTTGCTTTACGCGCGCATTGGAAAAGCGCACTGCCCCAATTGCGGCCGCGAAATCAACGAGCAAAGCGTTGACCAAATCATCGACGCGATTTTGGCTTGGGGAGAAGGCGAACGCCTTACGATTTTGGCTCCCGTGATCCGCGGAAAAAAAGGCGAGCATGCCAAAGTTTTTGAAGACGCAAAAAAGGCCGGCTTTGCCCGCGCCCGCGTCGACGGAATCATGACCGACCTTGACGAAACGGTAAAACTGGACAAGCAAAAAAAGCACACGATAGAAATGGTCGTTGACCGCATCGTCTTAAAAAAAGACGTCCGAAAGCGTTTGGCCGGCTCTTTGGAAACCGCGCTTGAGGCCGCCAACGGAATCGTAATTGTTTTGCGCCGCGTTCCTAAAGGAGAGAACGACTTTACGGAGCAGGAAGTTTTCTTTAGCCAAAAGAACGCTTGCCCTGACTGCGGCATTTCGATTCCGGAATTGCAGCCTAGGCTTTTTTCTTTTAACAATCCTTTTGGCGCTTGCCCGGAGTGCACCGGCATCGGACAAAAGATGGAATGGGATTTGAACAAAATCATTCCCGACAAGTCCAAGTCCTTTAACGAAGGCGGGCTTGCCTTTTACAATCCCGACAGCGAATGGTCGCGCGCGATGTTTGGAGCGGTGGCGCAGGCGGCGGACTTTAGCCTTGACACGCCGCTTGAAAAACTTTCCGCAAAGCAGTTTGACTATTTGATGAACGGCGACGAAAAAAAAGTTTTGCGCTGGGTTTACCAAAAGCAAAGCGGCGAGGGCTATTCCGAATACAAGCGGCCGTGGCTTGGCGTAATGGCCGACATGGCCCGCCGCCACGCGGAAGCTTGGGGCGAGTCTCAGCGCGCCCGCATGGAAGAAAAGTTTATGTCGGTAAGCGAATGCTCGTCTTGCCATGGCGCGCGCCTAAGGCCCGAAGCTCTTGGCGTTACCGTTGGCGGAAAAAACATAATTGAATTGAGCTCGCTTAGCGTTTTGGAAACGATAGAATTTTTTGAAAAGATAAAGTTCACGCAGACCGAACTGCAAATCGCCGCGCAAGTGATTAAAGAAATCCGCGCGCGCCTGGACTTTCTTAAAAACGTAGGCTTGGAATATCTTACGCTTGACAGAAGCGCGGGCACCTTAAGCGGAGGCGAGGCGCAGCGCATCCGGCTTGCGACTCAAATCGGAAGCGCGCTTACCGGCGTAATGTACATTCTTGACGAGCCCAGCATCGGCTTGCACCAGCGCGACAACCAGCGCTTGATCGACACTTTGACCCGCCTGCGCGATTTGGGCAACACCGTAATCGTTGTTGAGCACGACGAGCAAACCTTGCGCACCGCCGACTACTTGATTGACATGGGCCCCGGCGCGGGCGTAAACGGCGGAAAAGTCGTCGCCGCCGGAACGCCGGAAGAAGTGGCCAAGGTAAAGCAAAGTTTTACAGGCCAGTATCTTGCCGGAACGTTAAAGATGGACGTTCCAAAAAAGCGCCGCGCCGGAAACGGAAATTTTATCCAAGTGACTGGAGCGCGCGAGCACAACTTAAAGAACATCGACGTTCAGATTCCGCTTGGAACCTTTACTTGCATAACGGGAGTTTCGGGAAGCGGAAAGTCAACGCTTTTGAGCGACATAATATTTCCGGCTGCCAGCAACAAAACGATGCGTACCAAGTATCCTGTCGGCGCCTACGGCAAGATTGAAGGCCTGGCCGCCATCGACAAGGTCATCAACATTGACCAAAGCCCGATTGGCCGCACGCCGCGCTCCAACCCGGCCACGTACATCGGCGTCTTTAACGGCATCCGCGACTTGTTCGCGTCGCTGCCGGAAAGCAAGGCGCAAGGATTTTTGCCGGGCCGCTTTAGCTTTAACGTAAAGGGCGGCCGCTGCGAAAACTGCCAAGGCGCGGGAACGATTCAAATCGAGATGAACTTTTTGCCCGACGTTTACATTCAATGCGACGTTTGCCGCGGAAAGCGCTTTAACAAAGAAACGCTCGACATCTTGTACAAGGGCAAGAGCATCAACGACGTTCTTAACATGACGGTCGAGGAAGCCTGCGACTTTTTTGTTTCGATTCCGCACATTTCGCGAAAGTTGGAAACGCTTAAGTCGGTCGGCTTGGGCTACATCGAGTTGGGCCAGTCGGCGCTGACTTTGAGCGGAGGCGAGGCCCAGCGCGTAAAGCTTGCCAACGAGCTTAGCAAGGTAAGCACCGGAAAGACTTTGTACATTCTTGACGAGCCGACGACCGGCCTTCACTTTGCCGACGTAAAGCAATTGATGGGCGTAATCCAGCGCCTTGTTGACGCGGGAAACAGCGTCGTTATGATCGAGCATAACCTTGACGTTATTTGCCAAGCCGACTGGATAATCGACTTGGGGCCGGAAGGCGGAAGCGGCGGCGGAACGGTCGTCGCCACCGGAACTCCGGAGGCCGTCGCCAAGCGCAAAGACTCTTGGACGGGAAAATACATAAAGGAAACTTTGGAGCGGGCCGCGCAAAAATAAAAGGCTTAAAATAAAGTTGATGAATAAAAAAAGTTTTTGCAAAAAATCGATTCTTCTCCTTGCGGCCCTTTTGTTCTTGGGACAGAGCGCTTTTTGCGCCGGCAAAAAAAAGGACAAGGAAGCCGAAAAAAAAGAGGCTGAAAAATCCGCTCCGCAAAAAACTGTCATCACAATTATGAACGCGCTCAAAAGCGGAAACTCAAAGGATCCCAACAACGGCGACGACCTTTTGACTTTTGAAGGCAACGTTCAGATTTCGGTTGAAAAAAACGGAACAAAAACTATAATCAGCGCCGACAGGGTTTCTTACAACCGCGCTCGCGAAATGCTTTTTGCCGAGGGCGCCGTAAAGCTTGAGCAGACCGAATCCAACGGCGGAACGCAAACGATTTCGTCCGACAGCCTTTTGTTCAACACGCAAACGCTAGAAGGCGTCTTTGACAATTCGCGAGTAGTAAAGGCGCAGAGCAACGCGATCAATTTGCCCTCGGGCTCAAAGATTTCCGTCGCCTCGGATTTGTTCGCGCGCAACGACAGCGGAACGATTACGTTCAAAAACGGCTCGCTTACTTTTTGCGACGACGAAAATCCCCACTGGCGAATCAAGGCCAGCCGCATTTGGCTTTTGCCCGGAAACGAGTTCGCTTTTTTGAACGCGCTTGTTTATGTTGGCCCCGTTCCCGTATTGTATTTGCCGGCCTTTTATTATCCAAAGGACGAGCTGGTTTTTAACCCCGTCTTTGGCTACAGAAACCGCGCGGGCTACTACTTCCAAACAACGACTTACTTGTTTGGCCGTAAGCCGCTGGACACAAGCAGCGCAAGCCAGTCAAACGAAAAAAAAGAGGACGACATTCTTGGCGACTACTTTAGCTTGATCAAGCCGACAAAATTGATGGAGCAAAAGCGCGAAGGCTTGATCATGCACAACCTTGACCGCGAGTATAAAGGCGACACTTCCAATTACTTAAAGTTGATTTTGGACTATTACACAAACATCGGCGTTGCGACCGGCGTCGAGGGAGCGTACAAAAGTTCGGGAAGTTTTCCGGCAATAGAAGGCGGCCTTGTCTTTGGCTTTTCAAACACGGTTTTTCAGGACAGCGCAAGCCAGTTTTGGCATCCCTACGGCAAGAGCGGAAAGACCTACAAGGACGACTCCGACTTTATGGGTTTGCATCTTCCGTTTAGGTACAAGGCAAATTTAAAGTTGAGCGGAAGCCAGCCCTTTAGCTATTCATTGTCGCTTCCGGTTTATTCAGACCCTTTCTTTAACTACGACTTTGGCGACCGAAACGAAACGATGGACTGGTTCAGCTACTTGTTGAACAATCCCAATATGGAAAATACGACCAAGACTGAATTGCAAAAGCAAGAGGCCGCCGAAATAAACTCGTTCGCTTGGGAAAGCAACGCCTCTTACACGATTCCGCTGCCTGAGGCTGTAAAGCCTTTTATTTCTTCGTTTTCTATAAGCAATTTCAACTCGTCGATTTCTTTTAGCGAGGCCATCGCTAACTTTAGCAATTTGTCGGCTAGAGAAGTTTCAGACTCTTGGGCAAAGTACACGCCAAGCAGAAAATTCTTTTATCCGTCAACGATCTCGCCCCTTAAGGCCGGCGTTAGAATTTCGGGAACGATTTTTTCCACTTCCACAACAAGGAACCGCGTAAAAAAGAGCGACAAGACTTTGGCCGCGGAACTTGCCAGCCCCAACTTTAACGTTGACGAGAACGACAAGGCGGAAAACGCCGAAGAGAAAAAGGACGAGAATAAAAATTCCGGCGAGGAGAGTTCGGACGAAGATAATTCGTTCGCGCAATCCGCCTTGCCAGACTTGGCCTTTAGCCCGCCAAGCTCTGGCTCGTTGACGCCGATTTCTTATTCGTTGGACTATTCTTTTAATCCGGACTTTTCTTCGCAGGTTACTTACGCTTCCGAGCCTTTGGCCACTTCAAAAGACTTTGACTTTTCAAAGCCCAAGGCTTCTTACATCCAAGTCAAGGCGCCGATAACGCTCAACTCAAAGCTTAGCTTTTACGACAGCTTCTTTTCCGTAAACAACAGCATTACCTACGAGCGCTACTACCAAGACCACCCGTACATCGCTGAAGCAAAAACGACAAACGGCCTTAGCAATGGCGGCTACACTGACAGCGCCAAGAAAAGCTTGATCCTTACTGACTACAAGGCCAGTTACATGAAGCTGTACGGTTCCAACTCCGTGACGCTAAAGCCCTTGGTTTACTACAAGCACTTTAAGGACACTGCGATTTCTTGGAACACAAACGTCAACTGGCTTCGCACGGAATTTATCGGAGACGCGGACAATCCTGAATGGGATTACCTTACCGTTGACTGGACCAACAAGGAATCGATAACCTTGCACACTATGAGCGCCACGGTGGCCGCCAACGAAATGGACGAGCGCTTTAAGCAAAGCCTTACGATGACTGCGACGCTTCCGCCGCAAGTTGACAAGTATTATGGAACTTTGAATTTGATTTTCCCTTACGTTTCGATTACGGGCGAGACGGGAATTTCAAAAGTCAGTTCCAACGATTCAACTTGGAAAAAGGAGCCCTTTAGACAATCAATGTCCGTCTCGCTTTTTGACTCAAAGCTAAAATTGACGGAGTCATACAACTATTCGATGGAAGAGAGGCGCCACGAAGACTTTAAGCTTGCGCTGTCGTACGGAGGCTTGCAAGCCGCGTACACAATGCGCTACACGACCACTTACGACTTTGACGGCGACAAGTACAATCCCGACGGAAGCATTGCGTCATACGGTTCCGGCTGGATCGCGAACACGGACAAAGAGTTTGTTCCGTACTCTTTGTCCATCGCCTACGCTTCGTCAAACAAAAAATTTAAAAAATGGAAGAACAGAATTGAAATTACGCCGGGCCTTTCTACAAGTTTGTCATACGACTTTGTTCGCCCAACGCAGTCTTACTTTATCTTTACGCCGTCAATCACATTTAGGCTGAACAAATTGTTCTACATAAAATTTGCCGCCGAGTCGCGCAACGATGTCATTTACCGTTACTTCCAAAGCGCGGCGGGCCATGCGGGCCGCATTCCCGGCGAGACAAACCCGATAAAGGACTTGATAAACGGCTTTAGGTTTGACGACGAAAATTTAAGAAAGTCAAGCGGCTTTAAGCTAAAGTCATTCATCATTCAAATGACGCACGAGTTGCACGACTGGGACTTTAACCTTAAGTTCAAGGTTTCGCCGCGCCTTGTCACAAGCGACGGCGGAAAAAAATACTACGACTTTTCTCCCTTCTTCTCTTTGTCAGTCGTTTGGCGCCCGATGGACAGCATCAAGACCAAGATCGCCGACAAGTACGGCGACTTTGTCCTCAACTCAAGCGGAGTGGATGAATAGGAGCTAGTCAAGGCGCGCTTCGCTTAAAGCCTTGACTAGCTCCTTTTGCGGCGCGAACAAAATTGTCGCGCCGCAATAGCGGTCAAGGCGCTCTGCGCTTGCCGCCTTCGGCCAAGCGTTCGCTGGCGGGTCCTTCCAATTTTTTTTGCCTGCGTCCCGCCCCTTATGTCCGCTTTTGTCTATTCCTTCAATTGCAGAGCAACGCGCTTTTCGTTGTAGAAAATCAGGACGGCGGCGCCGAGGGCGCAGCAAGCGGAGGAGACGATGGCGACGATTCTGTAGCCGCCGCCGGTCGCGGTCCAAATTGTGGCAAGGCTTGCAAAGGCGAGCATCGCGGCGCTTTGGCCCAGCTTAAAGGCAAAGGTTCGCGCGGCAAAGAACATGCCGGAGCGGTTTTGGCCGGTGGCGGCGGCTTCGGCCTGCGCAATGTCGGCCACCATCGCTTGCGGCAAAATGCCAAAGGCCGCCATCGGAAAAGCCGCCGCAAAAACGATTATCGCCGCTTGCGCGATTGTGGGAATTGCCAAGCCTTGGCCGCACAAGCCGGTGAACAAAAAGTCTGCCAAGAAAAAGACAAAGGCCGCAAGAACGATTTTTTTCTTTCCGAATTTTTTTGCCAAGACGTTCACCGGCAAATAGAATATTAGCGAGGCGGCGGTAAGGCCAACGAACATAATCGTGGCGTACGTTTCGGGCAATTTTAAGAGCGCGGTTACAAAGAAGGGCAGGCCCGTTTGGAACATAGTAAGGGCAAACCAATAGATGACGTCTTGGCCGATGAAGAACCTAAAATCCTTGTTTGAAAAAGTTTTGGCCAGCGAAGAAAGCATGCCCGCCTGTTCGGGGTTTTGTCCGCAATCTTGGACATAATCCTTTTCGTTTAGGGTGTAGGCGGGAACCAGCATTAGCGCCACGGCCAACGCGCAGAAGATTCCAAAGGTCAGCCGCATCGCGAAAATCCGTTCCATTCCGTGGGACATAAAGGCGGTCCACACAGCCGGCGCCAAGTAGGAGATTGCCGTTCCCAAAATAAAAGTGAGCGAAATGCAAGTTGAAAGCGCGAGCTTTTCCTTTTGGCTTTTGGCAAGTTCCGCAATTAGGGAAGTGTAGGGCGTGTAGTAGCAAGTGAGCAAAAAATAATACAAAAGGACAAAGACAAAAAGCCAGACCGTGTTTATCGCGCTAATCTTTTGTATAGGGGCGCAAAAAATTAGGAGCGTGGAAATTCCAAAGGGCAGGGCGGAACGTCGCAAAAAGGGAACGCGGCGGCCCAGCGGAGAGCGGCAGTTGTCCGAAAGGTTTCCTACAAGCGGGTCGGTGACCGCGTCAAAAAGGCGGCCAAGCGCTCCAATAAGGCCGATTATCGTCAAAAGGCCAAGAACAACGCGGCCCTGGGGAATAAAAAGGGGCATTCCGTTGGCCAGTTCGGCCTGGGCGGGCTGGTAAAAGTAAACCAGCCAAGAGCTTACAAGGCCGCTCAAAATCGGCCATCCCAACTGTCCTACGGCGTATCGCCAAATCACGCTGCGTGTCAATGCTTTCATACTATTATAATATCATAAAATTTGACTTTGCGGCGAAAATTCCTTATATTTAAATGTATGGCTAAGAAAAAGAACGACAAAAATGAAAATAAAACCGTTGACGGAGAGGCTACGCAGATTTTGCCTGTCGAGCAGATTTTGCCCCCGTCACTAAATTTGCTTTCCATCCAGGGACGGCCGATTTTTCCCGGAATTTTTACGCCCCTTCAAATTTCAAACGAGGACGACCAAAAGGCTGTTGAGGCCGCGATGAAGGCCGACGGCTTTATCGGAATTTCTTTGATTAAGGACGACAAGAAAAAAAGCTCCACAAAGAATCTTTGCGCGGTTGGAACGGCCGCCCGCATCATAAAAAAAATCAATCTTCCCGACGGCGGCGTCAACATTTTTATCTCTACGATAAAGCGCTTTAAAATCCGTTCCGCCCTGCACGAGCAAAGCCCGATGGCGGCGATGGTCGACTACCTTGACGACGAAGAGGACAACACATTCCAAGTAAAGGCTTTGACCCGCGCGCTTATCAGCGAGATGAAGGAAATCAGCGAGAACAATCCGATGTTCAGCGAGGAGATGCGCTTGAACATGGTCAACATCGACCACCCCGGAAAAATCGCGGACTTTATCGCTTCGATTTTGAACATCGAAAAAAACGACCAGCAAAAAATTTTGGAGACGGTCAACGTCCGCCAAAGAATGGAGCAAGTTCTTGTCTTTATCAAGAAGGAGCAGGAACTCTTGCGCATTCAAAAAAAGATTCAAAACGAAATCAACGAGCGCGTTGAAAAAAATCAGCGCGACTACTTTTTGCGCGAGGAACTAAAGTCCATCCAAGAAGAGCTTGGAACTGACGCTGAAGGAACCGCCACCGACTACAAAAAGTTCAAGGAAAAAATCGAAGAGCTTAAGTTTGAGGGCGAGATCAAAGAAAGCGTTGACAGCGAGTTGGCCAAGTTCCAAGTGATGGATCCCAATTCGCCGGAGTACATCGGAACGCGAAACTTTTTGGAATTGGTTTGCGCGCTTCCGTGGAAGGACAGCGCTAAAGGCACAGTCGTTGAAGAATACGACCTTATTAAGGCAAAGAAAATTCTTGACGGCGACCACTACGGTTTGGACGACGTAAAAAAGCGCATCGTGGAATTTTTGGCGGTGCGAAAACTTAAAAAGGACAACAAGGGTTCGATTTTGCTCTTGGTCGGACCGCCGGGCGTTGGAAAAACCAGCGTCGGAAAAAGCATCGCGCGCGCGATGAACAAGCCATTTTACCGCTTTAGCGTCGGAGGAATGCGCGACGAGGCCGAGATCAAAGGCCACCGCCGCACTTACATCGGCGCGATGCCTGGAAAAATCATTCAAGGCCTTAAAATCGCAAAAAGCCGCTCGCCCGTCTTCTTGATTGACGAAGTTGACAAGATGGGCTCAAGCTCGCAAGGCGATCCGGCCAGCGCGCTTTTGGAAGCCTTGGATCCGGAGCAGAACGTTTCGTTCCGCGACAACTACTTGGATTTGCCCTTTGACATTAGCGACGTTTTCTTTATTCTTACGGCGAACACCTTGGACTCGATTCCGGCTCCCTTGTTGGACCGCGCGGAAGTGATTCAGCTTCCCGGCTACATCGACCAAGAAAAAATGGAAATCGCGCGCAATTACTTGATTCCAAAGAACTTGGAAAAGAACGGCCTAAAAAAAGGCCAGGTAAAATTTACCGCAAAGGCTTTGTCCAGAATCGCCGAAGAATACGCGCGCGAGTCCGGAGTGCGCGCTTTTGAAAAAGCCTTGGACAAAATCAACCGCAAAATCGTAACCGAACTTTTGACCGCGCAATCCGCCTCCAGCAAATCTGTGGCGGACAAAAAAGTCACGGTGGACGCCGCCGACCTTGACAAGTATCTTGGAAAGCCGGTCTTTGACGAAAGCTCGATCAAGCGCGCGGCCAAGCCAGGAACCGCGATCGGTTTGGCTTGGACCAGCATGGGCGGCGACACATTGCTTTTGGAATCTGTTTCATTCCCCGGAAAGAACGGCGGCCTCCAGCTTACCGGCCAAATGGGCGACGTTATGAAAGAAAGCGCTCAAATCGCCTTTAACTGGGCGAGGCGCTACTTGATAGCCAACGGAAAAAAAGACGCCAAGTGGTTTGACGAAAACACCGTGCACTTGCACATCCCCGAAGGCGCCACGCCCAAGGACGGACCAAGCGCCGGAATCACTATGGCCACGACTTTTGTTTCGCTGTTGACTGGAAAAACGATTAAGCCGAATCTTGCGATGACCGGAGAGCTTAGCCTTACAGGCCAAGTGCTTCCGATTGGAGGACTTCGCGAAAAGACGGTGGCGGCCAAGCGCAACAAGATCAAGACGATTTTGATTCCCAAAGCCAATTTGCGCGACTTGGAGGAAACCCCTGAGCGCGTAAAGGCCGGCATAAAGTTTGTTCCGGTGACTGACGTGTCAGAAGTTATCGCCGCCGCCTTTTAGGCTTGCGAACAATTAGCGGGCAAATCCGTTTTCGCGCAGCCAGGGCAAAAGCAGGTTGTCGTTCCACTTGGTGGTGTGGACAAAATTGTTGTTGCCCATTCCAAAGCCGTGGTCGCCTTTTTCGCCAAGGATAAAGACGTTGTCAACGCCGGCTTTTGCCATGGCGTCGGCCATGCGGACGGAATTGCGGTAGTCAACCGTTCGGTCGTCTTTGTTGGCGATTAGGAATACCGGGCACTTTATTTTGTCCGCGTGAAGCTCAAGCGAAAGCATGTCCTTGCGCTCTTGGCTTAAGTCGTTGCGCAAAAGGCTTTTGCGGGAGCGGACGTGCGCGATGTCGTCTTGCATTGAGACGACCGGGTAAACCGGCACGATAAAGTTTGGCGCAAGACTCACCTCTGCGTTGACTCCCAATTTTTTCAATTCGTCTTGCTCGTAAAATTCCGCCGCCATTAAAACCAAGTGGCCGCCGGCGCTAAAACCGGCCGCTCCGATTTTGTTTGGGTTGATTCCGTATTGGGCGGCGTTTTGCCGTACGATTTGGATCGCGCGCTGGATGTCTTCAAGCATGGCGGGGTGGGCCCAGCCGTTCCCGCTGACTCGGTACTTTAAGACAAAGGCGCTGATTCCCTTTGAGCAAAGCCAAAGGGCCACGTCCTTTCCTTCGTGGAACATTCCCAAGTGGTGGTAGCTTCCGCCCGGGCAAACGATCACCGCGGCGTCGGAGCTTTTGTCTATCGGCTTGTAGTAGTCCAAGCGCGAGCTTTTTCCTTGCATTGAGGGAACGCCGTCCCAAATTTTTTGGCGGACGGGCGTGATTTTTAGCATTGGGTATTCAGATGACG
>Ga0256407_10008630_pt1 | contig 14866 bp, 3 predicted proteins | sample RumenRJG_04DNA_FD_193489 | JGI IMG/M metagenome (GOLD analysis project Ga0256407, IMG submission 193489) | Bovine rumen microbial communities from Lethbridge, Alberta, Canada - RJG_04 | ecosystem: Host-associated > Mammals > Digestive system > Stomach > Rumen | place: Canada: Alberta | collected... | reverse complement strand
CTTTTTTATTTAATGTAATTTTAATTTTATCATTATTAATTATTTTTAAATTTTTTAATACATCTGTATTTCTATTAATATAAGTATAAAATCTTAATCTTAAAAAATATTCTTTTACATTATTTTAGTAAAAAAGCGCAATCCGAACACCCGGATTTGAACCAGGGACCCCTTGATATCTATGTTTACCTCTACAGTCAAATGCTCTTCCAGCTGAGCTATGTTCGGATTATGATATTTTGAATATATTTTTTATTATATTATGAAAATATTTTTTTTAAATAATTTATTTTAAAATAATATATTTATTTAAAATTACTTAATTACTTTTTTTACTTATATATTTAATATAAAGTTAATAATCTACAAAAAATTAATTAATTTTCACAGAAAATTTCTTTCCAATTATTAATACATCCTTTATCAAAAATTTCACTTGTATCTATATTTCTAATTAATTCATTTGTAGTTTTATTAATAGAAATTAAATATATATTTCTTATTATTGTAGTAATTAAAAAAAAAATAAAAAAACTAACAAATATTAAAATAACACTTCCCATTAGAAAAAAAGATATAAAATTAAAATCTTTTATTTCATTTTCTTTATTTATTATTTTTTTTAAATATGATATTCTATAAAAGCAATATGCTTCAAAAATACAAATTTGTAATAAATGAATAAGGAAAATAAATAAAAAATAAAAAAACAATGTATAATTATTTTTTCCTATACAATTTGATACATAACAACAATGATGATCATGTCTTTCAATACAAATTCCACAAATTTTACAATGAAAAGTTCTTATTTCTTTTATAATTGAACAAGATTTACAATATTTTAAATTATATATTTTATTATTTATTATTTTTACTGGTTTTAATTCAATAAAATCTGAAATAGATATTTTTTCTCCTTTCTGATAACCTGGAATTGAAGTAAACAATTCAAAATAAAATATTAATGTTATTATTAATGTTATTATTGATAATATCATTAATATATAATATAACTTTTTTTTTTCTGAGTCAAAAAAATAAATTGAATATAAATTTTTTTCATATATTATTGTTCCAATTAATAATAAAGAAATTGTTATAAATGGTCCTTTATAATCATATAAAGGTAAACGTCTTTTTTTTCCAAATAAATTAAAATAATTTATTTTAATACTTTCTAAATGATTATTATAATTTTTTTCAATATTATTATTAATTCTATTATTATTATCATTTTCATTTATAGATAAAGAAAAAAAATTTGAATGATTTGTATTTTCAAACATTATAAATTGAAAAAAAAAAATTTAAATTATAAAATAATTATTCAAAAATATATTAAATTAAATTTCAGTAATTATATATTATAATATGAAAAATATTTCATTTGAAAGTCAAATAACATTAAAAAAAACATTATCAAAAACAGAATCAGAACATTCAACTTCTTCATATTCAATTAATTCAGATTTATTAAATAATCATTATGATAATAAATCAACTGCCCTTACATATGAAATTTTAATGAATCATTTTTTAAAAAATAAAATAACAAAAAATGAAAAATTTTCTTATCAATTAGAACAAGAAAATATCTATAAAATTTTTCAAGAAATAATAAAAAATATTATTAAATATAATAATTCTGAAAGAACAGATATTATTATAAAAGATATTTTAAATTATGATAAAACTCAAAAACAATTTAATATTAATTCTTCATCTTATTTAATGTCAAAAATTGCTTATTTAATGTTTATAACATTTATGAAATTTATTAATGATAAAAAAAAAAGAAATTTTTTTGATTTTCTTTATTTTTTTAATTTCATTTCGGAAGAAAATTATAAAAAAATTCAAATGAAAATATATGAAAATAATTCAGAAAATCAATTAAAAATTCCTAAATCTTTAAAAATATTAGAAATGATACAAAATACTTTTTCTTTTATACAAAAAATTAAAATTTCTCTGCCATTTAATTCAATAACAAATATTGATTTTAATAATTATTTATTTTTCTTATTTAATTACAATTGGATTTTTTGTGATATAAAAGAAATTGAAATTGATTTAACTTGCTTATTTATTTTTTTTGATAATGGAAAAAATTATGTAAGAGAAGATGAATTTTATAAATTAATATTAGCAATTTTTTATTTATTAATTAAAATACATGATTATGAAATTAATTCATTAAAAATTATTATTCCTTTTACCTTTAGTAAAGAATTAAGTCATTTTTTATCTAAAAATCTAAAAGAAGTAAAAAATAATTTAATAAAAGATAAGAATATTTTAAATACAGAAAAATTAACTTTATTAAATGAAAGAAGTAAAAATAAAATTCAAATTATTGAAATTATTGAACATAATTTTAAACATTTGATTAATTTTTCAATTGAGTTTAATTCAATTGATTATCAATCTTTTATGCATATTAATAATTTTATTTTGAAAAATCCTCAAATTCAATATTTAACAATAATTTTTTTTCCTATTACTACAGAAAATAATTCATCATTATATTTAAATCATATACAATTAAAAAAAATATGTGAAATAATAGATAAAAATTTTAAAATAATTAATGCAGAATCAGAATACTTAAATAACAATACTATTTACTATTTAGATTTATTAAATTCTTATTTTGATGAAAATTTAAAATTTTTAACTGAAATATTTCAAAATACTTTAAATGATTTATCATATTTAATATTAGATTTTTCTTTTCCTGAAATTATTTTAAATAGAGAAAATTATTGTTTAAATATAATAACTTTTATAATGAATATATTATATTTAATCAATTCAAATTTAATTAAAGTAAATAATTTTGAAATTAATTATGGAAATTTAATATTTGATCCTATTAAATATTTATATATTAATGAAAAATTAGTTACATTTGAATTTGGAAAAAATAAAATATTAAAAAGTCTTAATTTAAATATGAAAATTATAAATTTTGAAAATTTATTTTATTTAATTCCTCAAAATATAGTATCATTGACTTTAGGAAAATTATGTTATAAAACAACAAAAAGTTTCATTCATGATATTAAATTTTTAAATAAATTAAATTATTTATCTTTTTCAATAAAAAGTATAATTGAATCACAAGAAAATAATTATCAATTATTAAAAGAGTTTATTAATAATAATGATTTACCAACTTCTTTAACAGAAATTAATGTTAATTGTAATATGAATATTGAATATGAACAACTAAAAAATTTAATTAATGAAAATTTTATCAAAAATAATTTTGTTCAATATTGGATATTTACATTTGAATTTAATAATATGAAATTTATTACTAAAAATCGTTATCAAAAAGATTTAAATACTTTAATTAAAAATAATGAAAATCTATTAAATTATATTTCAACTATAAAATATAATTTAAAATTATCTATTATAAGAATTTTTTATAAAAAAACTAATTTATTTAAAAATAATAAAAATAATAATTCAATTGATAATCCTTTATCCTATAAAATAAATTCAATTGAATTTGCTAAAATTTTCAAATTAATTTATATGTTTTTAGGGAAGACTAAATCAAAATTAGTAAAAATTAAATTGAATTAATCTTCTCTTTAATATATATTAAAATCTATTTCACATATTATAAAAAAATAATATTCACAATTAAAATATGAATTATTCTATTTAAATAATATAAAAAATTTTTAAAGATTTTATAATATATAATTCAAATTATATATAAAATACATTTTTTTATTCTGAAAAATAATTTTAAAATTCATTAATTATTTAATAATGAATCAACTACATTATAATTTTTATTATGTCAAAAAGTAATATAATAAATCAATAAATAATTATTAAACAACTTTTAATATTCTCAATAACTTATTTAAATGTTTTATAGTTCCTTCAATATTATCAATAATTAAAAATTTAATAACCCCAAAAAAAATAATTTCTAAAGCAATATTCCCAAGAAGAAAAAATAATAATGTATAAATATGCTTTTTTAATCTATTTTTAAGTGTAAATTTCAAATAATAATTTCCCAAATATAATTTTAAAGGTTTATAAAGAATAACAGATTCAACTATAATTTCATATAAAATATCAATTGAATATTTTGGAAAATGTGTTAAAGAATTTGAATTAATAAAAAATAATTTCATAATAGAATAAAAATAATAATCCATATAAAGTTCTTCACTAGAATAGAACATAATATCAATATGATAACAAAAATTAATCATTTGTTGTAAATAATTTTTATTAGGATTATTATTAATAATTTGATCAAAATTCTCATCTTTAATATTAATAAAAAAATTATTACAATTAAAGTCAATAATTTGAGCATCAGTAGGAAAAGATTTTTTTTGTTTTTTTTCTCTTTTTTCATATAAATAAATTTCTTGATGATATCTAAATAAATCACTAAAAAAATCTGAGTTATTATCAATACTTGAATTATCTTTATTTAATAAATCATAAAAAATTGGATAAAGCCCAGATTGAGGAATACTTATATATTGTAATAATTGGGCTATTCCTATCATCATATAAGTTAAATCTTCTCCATATGCAGAATTATAAATTATTGTCATTACATTTTGTAATAATGAAAAAGAGTCATTTGAAACTTTTACAAATATTATACTATATAAAATGTATATTGAATTTAATATTATTAATAATATTAAAAATTTTTTTAATATGAAAAATAATGAATATCCTTTTAAATCATTTTCATCTTTATTTATTTCTTTATTATTTGATAAATTACTTTTGTTCTTTTTTTTATCTTGTTTTTTCATATTTATTGATAATTTTGTTATTGTTTCCATTGGAGGTTTACTATAAAATTTAATTAAATCTTTTACTAAATTAATTCTTTCTATTAATTTATCAATATTGTTTTGTTTTTTTAATAATCTTTTCATTACTATTATTTTTTTTTCTATATTTGATTGAAAAATTCTTAATAATATAAGACAACTTGTCATAATTAAAATATTAGAAAATATTAATCCAATAATAAAAATAATTAAACTTATTTTATTAAATTTTAATTGTTTATCAGAATTTTTTTCAATTTCTTTTTGTAACATAAAAAAATGATTAGAATAATCAAGATAAGAAATCATAATTTCATATATATAAAGTTGATTTTGAGAAAAATGAATAGAAGTTTCATTAATTAATATATTTAAAGGATTAAAATCTTTATCAACAATTACTTTATATATACTAATATTAGAAAAATTATCATCATTAGTAGTCATAATTAATTTATTAATGAAAGTTTTCATTAAATAATCAAAACTTTTAGAAGGTAATTTATTTAAAACTATTTCTCCATTTACATAAGATAAATATAATTCTTCTTTTAAAGTTGAAATAAATGATTCAATTTCATAAACTCCAGATTTTTCAATTTCCATTTTTAATTCTTTATAAAAAGATGATATTTTTTCCATATTTAAATACATATCTAAAAGTATTATTTCATCAATATTATTAAAAGAGTCATATTTAGAAATAAATTGAATTAAATATTGTTCACAATTATTATTTTTATCACATAATTTTAATAAACTTAAATAAGATACCATTATATTTAATAAATATCTATTAAATTTATATGCACTTCTATATAAATTCATTTTTTTTTCTAAAATATTATTTAAATTATTTTCATAAATTAAGCAAAAAAAAGCAACAATAATTAAGCAAATATTAAAAATAATAATAATATAATTTTTATTATTTGTAGTTTGAATTTCAATTTTTTTTCTTCCTAAAGAAGTATTAACAGAAAATAAAGTTGAAGAAACACTTTGTTGTGAAATTTGAGATTTTGTATCAAAAGCAATAGAAGAATAAAGAGTATTAAAATTAGAAATATTTTTATTATTTTCCATTTCTTTTTCTTTACTAACACTTTGAAAATCTTCATCTTTTAATTGCCAATTTATTATAGATTTTTCTTTCCTTATAGTAATACCTTTTTTATTTTTATATTCTTTAACTGAATAAAAACAATTTTCATAATCATTATCAAAAACTGAAAATAAATAAACAAATTGATATCTTGTTTTAATATTTCTAACTAAACCATTTTCATTTAATCTTTGAATTAATTCATTTACAATTTGTATTTCTTCAGGATTACAAATTGATTCTAATTTTTTTATTTTACTATAAATATAAGAACAATATTTTGTTATATCAAACATATAAGTTTTTTTATCTTGTAAAAACTCATTTATTTCAATAGAAATATCATATCTATTTAAAATAATTAAAAGTGATTTATTAATATAAATAATTTTTTCTAATGAATTACTTAAAGTATAAATTATTTCTTTTGTTGAATGAATATATTTTTTTGTTACAATTAAAATATTTTTTCCTAATTTATAATTTCCATCAACAAAAGCAATATTCTCTTCTAATTTTGGATAAATCCCATATTCATAAACAAATTGTTTTAAATCATGACTTTTATTCCATACTATAAAATGGAATTTTTGAGGTAAAAATTTATTTTTATTTGTATTATTTTCTTGAGGTTCGTCATTATAAAATTTTTCAAGACCAATTTTTTGAAATTCAGGAGGAATTAAATTTTCAAAAGGTTTATTCCAATAAATATTTAAATCTTTACCTATTTTTATTATTCGACTTGTTCGATTTAATAAATCAATTTTTATTTTTAAAACTTTTTCATTATTATAATATTTATCTAATATTTCTTCATACATTCCTATATCACCTGAAACTAACATCATTCCAGAAAGGGAAAAAATTTTATTTAATAAACATTCTAATATTACTCTTAATAATATTTTTTGATATTCATTTTTTATAGAACTGTCTATTATATGTTCATATGAATTTTTTGTTATTATTTCTACTGAACCTACTTTTTTTGAAAATAAAATATAGTCATTTGGAGTTTTTATTATTTCACTTGATAAAAATTTTTCAAATTCTTCTGTAAATAATATTATAGTATTAAAAATTTTACAAAGTGATTCATTATATAATAACATATCATTATTATCATACATTGAATGTTTTTGACATAATATTTGATAATAATATCTTAAATTCATATAATATATATAATTTGTATATTTTAATTTATTTAATACTTTTCTTATTTGAAATATTAATTGAAAATAATTATTAATATCAGAAATAAGTTCAATAAATATTTTACATATGAAATAATAAAATAAATTTAAATTTTTATCATTATTTGGATTTTCAAAACCTTGTTTAAAAACATTTGAAAATCTACAAAAAACAATATAATTTAATTCTTTTTTAAGTTCTCTAGTATCAACAATAAATTTTTTTGTATCAAAACTAGTAATAATTACAGTTTCTTCTTCTCCTATAAATGTAGAATTTTTTGTAATTAATTGTTTTTCATCACTTTCTCTAATTTTACTATTAAAACATATATTTTTGATTATATTATTAAAATAAGGAGTTTCATAATATTCACATAAAAATTCAAATTGTTGAATCATTTGAATATTATTATCTTTCATTGTTGTTCTTATTAATTGATTAAATTTTTTTTTCATTGATTTATATGTTATTAAAAAAGGAACTAATAAACTTATAAAAATATAAATTACAAAAATTAATTTTGAATGTGCAACTGAATGTGAAATAATATTAAGGGAAAATAAACAAATAAAACTAATAAAAAAAAAAGCATGTAAAACTCCTATAATATTATATGTTGGTTCTTTATAAAATCTAATTATTCCTATTATTGTAATTATTATTATTAACATATCAAAAAAATGACAAATTTTTTCATCATCAATATTATATTCAAATGATAATGAAATTTTTAAAAAAGTTAAACAGTAATCTCCTTTTGCAATAAATTTATCATCAAATAAATATTTATTATTTATATCAAATTTAATACATAATCTATATGAAGAAAAATAATCCAAATTTAAATATAAAAGATATATAAAACAGAAAACTATTATTATTAAAACTAAATAATTTTTTGATTTACATAAATAACAAATTATTATATCATAAAAAAAAATTGATAAACTTCTAAAAACAAAATGATCATAAAAATTAATAAAAATCATTTGAATAAAAGTATATAATCCATTATTTTTTTTATCATTTTGAACCTTTTTTTTATATATTTTATTAAATATTATTACTAAAAAAAAGAATATTTCATAAAAAAATATAATAACTAAATCAATAATAAGAAAATAAATTGGATATAAATCATTTGAATTTCTTAAATTTCTAAATTGACGAAAATATGAAAATTTAAGAGTTTTTTTTAATATTGAATCATCAAATGCATTTGATGAATATGATTTTTTTCTTCCTATAAAAAAATATCTAATTCTTATTGGATTTGAAAAAAAATCCATGAATAAAGGTAAAAATTCAATTATTTTTATTATAAATATAAATATTTGATCTGTTATACTATATTTAATTAATGTTGTAAAATATAAAAATTTCGCATCATCCATTTAATTTTTTCAAATTGTTTTATTAATTTATTGGAGCAAATAAACACTTTTTAGTTTTTTTATTAATAAATGAAAATAAAAATAAATTCAATACATTAATTTTTCCTTATAAACTAAAATAATCAATTTATATCAAAGGTTATTAAATTTAATATTATTATAAAACTTTAATTTACCTTCAATTTATTGATTTGTTTGGAAAATAAATATAATAAATATAATATATATTAATAGCAATGTATAAAATATTATTATTATTGATAATATATCTAAATAATTATTTTTAAAAAAATATGAAAAAATTAAAAAAAAATAAAAAATTACAATTATGATTTAAAGAAATAAAGAAAAAAGATTATAATATAAATGAGAATTATTTAAATAAAATTAATTGTAAAAAAGAAATAAATTATTTATTCATAAAAAAAGAAAAAAAAAATAATTATTTTAGAATATAAAACCTATAAATAGGATTAATAAAATAGATATATAATAAAGAAAGTGATATCCTTTATTTTTGAATTAAAATTATATTGTTATAAATATTAATTATTTTAAATACAATAAATATATTTTATAATAAACAATTAATATAAAAATAAAGTTTAAAATTTCTTAAAAATAAAATTCAATCATCAAACCAAAATATATATTTTACTTTTTAAATAATATTTATTTTTTTTTAAATAATTATTTAATAATATATAAAAATTATTTCTTTCTCAAAAAATAATTTAAAAGAAAATGAAATATAAATTAATCAAAATCTTCAAAAAACATATAGAATAAAATAATAATATATTAATTAGAAAAAATATAACAAAGTTAAGATTAATCTTTCATTATATAAAATAAAAAAACTTTGAATAATAAGGAAATTAAATATTTAATTTAAATTTAAAAAAAATTGTTTTTTATTTTTTTATAAATAAATATTTGATAATAGAAAGAAAAAAAATGAAAAATACTTCTTTGAAACCTCAAACAAATATTCCACAATCAAAACCATATATTCATGAAGTGCAAAATATATCAGATTCAATATACGAAGATGAAATGGTAAAATATATAAATGATTTATCAAATTCAATAAAACAAATATATAAATCAAATATAATGAATTTTAAGCAAATGACAAATATTCTTGAAACAGAAAATCAAAATAATAATCAATTAAATAAAGAATCAAATGATTATTATAAAAATTTGGTTCATGATACTTTTAATAATATAAAAGAATCTTTTACTACTTTTTATCAAAATGCAAAAGATATTTTTAAAAAAATGAAACAATATAGAAGTCAAAAAATTGAAATTGAAATGAAAAAAGATTTAAATTTAAAGGCAAAAAAAAATAATCAAATCCAAAAAACAAATCTTGAAAATAATAATAAAATCTCTTTATTGAATGATGAAATAAATCAATTAAAAATAAAAAATTCTGATTTACAAATTCAACTTAATAGTCTTAATATTGCATATAAAAAAACAAAAGAATTTTTAGAATATCAAAATTCTAATAATAATCATATTAATAAAGTTTATTCTCAAGAACAAACAAAATTTTTAGAAACTCAATTATCACTTTTAAGTAAAAAAAATATTGAATTATCATCAAAATTATTTGCTACTAATAATAATAATACTTTAAAAAAAGAAAAAGATGAAATTAATCAAAAATTAAATAATGATATTTTATTATTAAATGAAAAAGTAAATAATTTAGAAAATATTATTACAGTTTTAAATAATGAAAAAGAAAAAATGGAAAATGAAAAACAAAAATTAATTGAAGAAAATAAAAAAATGAAAGATAATTATTTAAAATTATTTGAACAAAATAAACAAAAAAATGAAGAATTTGAAAAATTAAATTATAATAATACAAATAATCAATTAAAAGAAATAATTGATATAAATAAAAAACTAATTAGTGATAAGGAGAATTATAAAAATATTATTTCAGAAAAAAATGAATTATTATTAAAACAAAAAACAGAAATTGAAAAATTAAATAAAAATATAATAACTGAAAAAGAAAGATCTTTAAAATTATCAAATATGATAGGAGAATATAAAGTTAATAATTTAGAAAAAGAAGAAAATTCAAAAAAACAAATTCAATTATACAATCAAAAAGAAGATGAATTAAAAAAACAAATTGAAAAATTAAATAAAGAAATAGATATAAAAGATAAAGCAAATAGTTTATTAAATGAAAAATTATCAAAAAAAGAAGAAGAAATTTTAAAATTTAATCAAAATATGAATATTAATGAAAATCAAAATGAAAATTTAAAAAAGAAAATAATTGAAATAAGTGAATTAAATAAAAAGAATTTAAGAGAAATTAATAATCTTCAAGAAGAATTAAAAATTGCAAAAACAAATGAAATAAAATTAATGAAAGATATAAAAGAAAAAGAAATTCAATTTGATAGTTTAAATAAAACTATTGAAAATTATCAAAATTTAATAATTGATACTGAAAAAAAAATGAATATGAAAAATAATGAAATTGATAGAATAAAGAATGAAAAAGAAAATGAAAAAAAAGAATTACAAAATAAAACAAATAAATATGAAATAGAAAAAAAAGAATTACAAAATAAAATAAATAAATATGAAATAGAAAAAAAAGAATTAAATAATAATTTAAATAAAATAGAGAAAGAAAAAGGAGAATTAAATGAAAAAATAAATCAATTAAATAAAGATATAGAAATAATCAAAAATAATTATGGAAATCAATTAATAAATTTGACAAATAATATAGATGAAATTAAATTAAAAAATCAAAATGAAATTAATAATTTTAAACAAGAAATAGAAAAATTTAAAACCCAAAATGATTTATTAACAAAAAATAATAAAGAAACATTTGAAAAGAATAAAAATTTAAGAATGATTATTTCAGAATTAAATGAAAAACATGAAATAAGTTTAAAAGATAATCAATCAATAATTCAAAAAATAAAAAATGATTATAGTGAAATGCTTAAAACAAATAATAAATTAAATAAAGAAATTGAAGATATTTCAAATAAATATAAAGAATCAATTGAAAAATTAAGAAAAGAAAATTCTGAAATTTTAAAAAAAAATACTGAATTAGTTGTAGATTTTGATAAGATAAATACAAATGATAAAAATGAAATTGATAATTTAAAAAAGACAATTTATTCTTTAAAAAAAGAAAATAAAGATATCAATGAAGAAAAAGAAAAAATTGATAATGAAAAAAATTTATTAATAAAAGAAAAAGAAGAAATTATGAATAATATAAATTTAGAAAGAATAAAAAAACAAGAAAATATAACAAATTTATTAGAAAAAATAAAAACTTTTGAAAAAAATATATCAAATAATGTAAGTGAAATTAATAAATTAAAAAAAGATAATTCTAAACTATCTATTAGTAATAATGAATTACTACAATATAAAAAAGAATTAGAAAAAAAATTAGATGAATCTGATAAAAAAAATATTGAATTAAATAAACAAATTAAAATAATACAATCAAATAATGATAATATTGAAAAGGAAAATTCAGAAAAAAATAAAGCAATTCAAAATTTAGATGATGAATTAAAAAAAATTAAAAATGATTTAGAAAAAAAGCAAATAAATTATACTAAAGAAATAGAAAGTAAAGAAAATCAAATTCAAAAATTAGAAAAACAATTAAATGAAATAAAAGAAAAAAATACTTTATTAAATACTCAAAATGAGGATAATTTAAATAAAATAAATTTATTAACAAATGAAAAAGAAATTTTAAAACAAAATTTAGATAATAATATTAAAAATTTAAAAGAAGATTATATCAATATTTTAGAAGAGAAAAAAACAATTTTAAAAGAAAAAGATAATTCAAATAAAAAAATAGAATTAATGAAAAAAGAAAAAGATGATTTAAATAAAAAAATAGAGCAAATAAATAAAGAAAAATTAAATTTAAAAAATAGAATTGATATAATTGAAAAAGAAAAAAAAGAATTAAACAAAGAAATAGAATCAATTAATATTGAAAAAGAAGATTTAAATAGCAAAATAGATATTTTAAATAAAGAAAATGATGAATTAAATAAGCAAAGAAATTTATTATTAGGAAGTCAAGAAAATTTAAATTCAAGAATTCAAAAAATTTATAATGAAAAAGATGAATTAAATAATATAATTGATACTTTAAAAAATGAAAATGAAGAATTAATTAATGAAATAAATTCAAAAAAAGATGAACAAAAAAATTCAAATAATATAATTACAAATATTAATAATGAAAAAGAAAAATTAATAAAAGAAAAAAATATAATTAAAAAAGAAAATGAAAATTTAAAAAATCAAATCAATATTATTAAAAAAGAAAAAACAGATTTAACACAAAAAAATTCAGAATTAATAAAAGAAAAGAAATCATCTCAAACAGAAAATGAAGAATTAATTAAAAATATTAATTTAATAAATAAAGAAAAAGAAGAATTAATCAATAAATTAACTTTAATTAATAAAGAAAAAGATGAATTAACAAATAAATTCAATTTAATTAATGTTAAAAATGATGAATTAACAGGAAATATTGATATTATTCAAAAAGAAAAAGAAGAATTAATTAAAGAAAATAATACAATAAATAATAAAAAAGAAGAATTAATTAAAGAAATTGAATTAATGAATACACAACAAAAAAAATCAGGTAATGCAATTAATATTATTAAAAATGAAAAAGAAACTTTAATAAAAGAAAAAAATAGTTTAAAAAAAGAAAAAGATGATTTAATTAACAATATAAATTCATTTAAATTAAATAATAATAAATTAATTAATGAATTAGACTCAATTAAAAAAGAAAATGAAAATTTGAATAAAAATATAAATGATATTAATAATGAAAATCAAGAATTAAAAGAAAAAATTAATTCAATTATAAAGGAAAATCAAGATTTAAATTTAAAAATAAATAATGAAAAAGAAAATTTAAATTTAGAAATAAAAAAAATAAAAAATGAAAATGATGAATTAAATAAAGAATTAGAAATTATTAAAAATGAAAAAGATGAATTAAAAAAAGAAATTCTATTAATTCAAGGAGAAAAAGATGATTTAAAAAAAGAAATTGATTTAATTAATAATGAGAAAAATAATTTAAATAAAGAAAATTCAAAAATGAAAAAAGAAAAAGATAAGATTAATAGTGAAAATGATTTAATTAAAAAAAAAGAAGATAAATTAAATGAAGAATTAAATTCTATAAAATTAGAATATGAAAATTTAAAAAAAGAAAAAGAAAATATGAAAAATGAAAATAAAGATTTAATAAAAAAATTAAACAATGAGAAAAAAGATTTAAATAAAGAAATTACAAAACAAAAAAATGAAAAAGCAAATTTAATAAATCAAATTGAAAAAATTCAAAAAGAAAATAATGAATTATTGGAAAATATTAATACTTTAAATGAAGAAAAAGAAGAATTAAATAAAGAAATTGATTTAATAAAAACAGAAAAGGAAAATTTAAGACTAATTAATGAAAAAATTAAAAAAGATAAAGAAGATTTTAATAAACAATTTAATAATTTAAATAGAGAAAAAAAAGACTTAAATAGAGAAATTAATTTAATGAAAAATAATAAAGAAATTTTAAATAAACAAATTAATTCATTAAAAAAAGAAAAGGAAGATTTAAATAAAGATTTAGAGTCAATTAAAAATGAAAATAAAGAATTAAAAGAAAAAATGAAATCAATTATGAATGAAAATAAAGAACTAAATATAAAAAATAATAATAATATAAAAGAAAATGAAGATTTAATCACAAAAATAAATTCAATTGAAAAAGAAAAAGATAATATAAATAAAGAATTAAATAACTTATCAACTGAAAAAGAAAATTTATTAAATCAATTAAATGAAATTGCAAATAAAAATAATGAAATAAATAATGAAAAAGAAAAAATTAATGAATCAAAAGAAATCATTCAAAAAAATTTAAATAATTTCATAATAGAAAATGAAAAATTAAAAAAAGAAATTGAAAAATTAAATGAAGATAAAAAAAATATATTAAAAGAAAATGAAAAACTTGAAAATGAAAAAAAAATATATGAAAAAGAAAATGAACAAATTAAAATTGATAAAAAAAAAGATTTAGATAATATAAATAAAAAACAAGAAGAATTTAATTTAAAAGAAAATGAAAATTTAAACAAAATAGATGAATTAAATAATAAAATTATATTAAAAGAAAATGAAATTAAACAACTAAAAAATAGTCTTGAAAAAGAAAAAAATAATATAAAAAAAAAAAAAAAAAAAAAAAAAAAAAAAAA